>Ga0209692_10000951_pt1 | contig 46975 bp, 41 predicted proteins | sample tdDd472_FD_187129 | JGI IMG/M metagenome (GOLD analysis project Ga0209692, IMG submission 187129) | Marine sediment microbial communities from the Atlantic coast under amendment with organic carbon and nitrate - tdDd47.2 (SPAdes)... | ecosystem: Environmental > Aquatic > Marine > Coastal >... | reverse complement strand
GATGGATCGGTCAGGTTGGTAGTAGATACAGCGAGTGTCGGATTGTCTACATCGTAAACTGTCATAGATGCCACACTGTCTATGTAAAGCGCAGGAGCTGCTGCCTCTTCTTCCTGTTGAAGCTGAACATCATTATAAACAGTCGTCAGCAAACCACTGCAGCTTGTATATAGCACAAATAATGATGATATTAAAATTATAGATAAAAAAGTTACTGATTTATTCTTCATTAATATTCTCCTTAAATTGAATTCTTATCCCGATGCTGCCGCCGGCAAGGTATCCCCAGTATTGTTTACCGGAAAAAACCTCAAATGAAGGTGACAGATAAAACCCGACAGATGATTTTTTATTCCTCTTGTTTTTCAATGTGTAGGCAAGCTCAAGCTGAAACCTGTAAAGCTGATTGGCAAACAGTGAAGTCGAAGGATTGCCATTGAGATAAAAATCCCCTTTCAGGACATGGGTGACAATACCTCCCGAAAGTTGCGGCGTTACTGTAAAGCCGCTATCGCCGATTGGAAACTCCCATCCGATACCTAATGTCGCAGAAAGCTCAACCAGATGGTCAATTCTCGATGAAGCGCTGAAATTATATGTTCCGTCCAGCCGTAGAAGGATTCTGAAATGATCAGTATTGATAATTTTGAAATTAAACTGGGAATTGAATCCGATCTGAAAGCGGCTGAATTCACTATAATGGCTGATCGGCAGCTTTGCCGGGAAGCCGATATTCAGCGAATCCAAAATGACTTCCTCTTTCTCCTGGGCTGAAACTCCCGATATCATTATGATCAATGCAGTAATCAATATTATTTTTTTCATAGTTACCTCCGGTCTCTATAAAGGGGGGCTAAGCAATTGATCGACTTTATTCTGCAGTGTTGAAGATTTTCCGACTACCGAATCGAGAGAGTTATTTTCTAACGCCGAAAGAGATATGCACTCATTAAAAAAAACAATTCTCTCATTGTTTTTTCTGATATACAGATTATTCAATGTGACAAATCTCCTCTTTACAACCAATGAATGACGATTCCGATCCAATTCCCGGTCCAGCTCGAGGACTCTGTTTGAAAGATCGTATTTCTGTTGGCGATTCTCTTCTATGCTTTTCAGCAGTTTGTGTCTCATTTCTCTATCCGATATGGTGAGCGATACAGAGTACAACTCGGCTGATACAGATGTCACATGGCTCTGCAGTGCTTCTATTTCCCTTTTGCTGTCGACCAATACTTCAATCGATTTCGCAATTGCCTCGATTTCAGAAACGCAACCTGCATTTTCATTTCTATATGAGGCAATCTCTTCATGTAATTTCTGAATCTCATTATTGGCTTTTTCAATATCGATACGATATGGTCTCGACGGATCGCGGTTAACTATGTTTCCGAAATTGTTGCCGAATATATCTCCAAAAGTATTGTTGATTTCGATATCGTTATTACCGTAAATATATTCCAGGTTAGTCTGAGCGCCTAACGAGATGACTGATAACAAAAGGCATATGAAAATATTGTTTCTTTTCATTTCTGCTCCTTTTAGCATTAATTTAAGATCATCATCTTTTTATTTGGATATTGATGCGGTTTTTATTGAACAGTATTAAAGATTAGAATCCTGCAGAAAAGATACCGGTATCGCACTCACGATGAAAGAAGTAAAATTTAACCACAAATTTTAAATCAGTTATTAATGGACAGAGTCAATTTATGCCGTCATAGCATCCCGAAACCCGCTCAAATGAGCAATTCAAAGCAAAATAGTTTAAAATGGTAAAGGAGAGAAGATGAATACCAAACAGTCGAATGGCCCGGAGAACAGAAGATTCTCCAATATGTTCATACGTCTCATATCAATCTATTACGCTCTTCTTATTATGCCTCTGATAATTATTCTTGTATTATTCGCCATTTTAAATCTGCAGAGCCTGAAGAAAAACTACCACAATGAAAATTATATCCATTTATCCGCAATGAGCGATTTCATAGAGAATAACCTTATTACCGATTCTGAAGAGATGGCCCGGAATTTCTCGATTCTCTTTGATACCGAAACGGTTAAGTTGTATATATTTGACAAAGGGGATGATCTGATTTGGCAGTTCGGCAATATCAGAGATATCGTTGTTACAGATATCGCGTCATTGGAGGGCATAAATGATTACATCCTTACACATTATGGACAGCCTTCTGATACATACAATTACTATCTTTTTTCGGAACCTTATTATAAAAAAACATTTCCGGTGAAGCTGAAACAGGTATTGGGATTCCTAATAATACTCATATTAATTTCCAGCGTAATAATCTTATATATCTTTTATATGATTATCTATTCTCCTATAAAAAAGATCCGCCGTTTTATAGATGAGGAACTGGGGACGAGCAGTTTGGATTCAGACGATTTCAAGGCCATAGAGGAAGCGGTATCGATCTATCACGATGAAACTGAAATGTTAAAAATATCTTCTATAGATGCTTCGGAAGATTATATCATTCCAAAACTGATGCACGGAGAATACAGGTCCGTTTCCCAGTTTAACAAAGAAGGCAGACCATTCAACATGAAAATTAATCCCGGCGGTTTCCGGATTTTATTGTTTTCTTTGCTCCCCGGGGCCGACTTCTCGGAAAAACAATTCCTCATTATTATGGACGATCTGAAAGAAGATGATCTTCCCGGTTTCTTCAGATACGATCATCACAAATACAATATCGATTACATCTGCACTTTTTCAGACAGGCTTTATACCAGACAGAAATTGAAATCCATACTGGAAAATCTCCAGAAAAAAGTGGAAACGGAAGCTGGTGCCGGAATGACTATAGGCGTCGGCGATGCCTGCCGGGATATCCGGGATCTCGGAAAATCGACAATTCAGGCCCGCACATGTCTTGATTACAGAATTATTGAAGGGGAAGATGAAATAATTTTTTTTGAGGAATTCGGGAATGAACAGCAATCGGAGTACTGGTATTCCAGACACTACATTCAGGACCTCGAACTGCTTATCAGAGAGGGGAATTCAAAGGGGTCTGAAGAACTGATGAATGAGTATATCAATCATATCAGAGAGCACAGATATCCTTTATTCATCGCAAGGTGTCTCTGTTTCGACATAGTCAATATGATTGGCCAGATTCTGCAGGACATCAATTACCCGGAGTTGGAAAAGTCAAAGGATTCACTATGGAACGAAATTCAATCCTTCACGACTATCGACAGCCTGGCTTCGGTGCTTGTCAGATTTTCAAAGGATATAGGAACATCGATGCAAATGCACCAAAGCGGTAGCAGAACCGGCCTCCCCTCGATTACGAAAAAGTATATTGATAATCACATATTCAATCCGGATTTCTACCTTCAGAAGCTGGCCGACGATCTGGATAAGTCTCTGCCATATCTGAGTCAGGCATTCAAAAAAACATACGGGATCACCATGATTGACTACATTAGCAGATCCCGTTTGAAGAAAGCGGAAAAACTCCTTACTGAAACATCGATGAAAGTGTCGGATATAGTCATTGAAATCGGTTATAGCGACAGGAGCAGTTTTTCCAAAAAATTCAAAGCCCAATCAGGAATGTCTCCCAATGAGTTTCGTAAAATGTCTAAAGAAAATAAAATATTAAAATTTACTTCTTCATAGTACTGTTTTTTAAACATTTTTTTTATCAGAATCTAAATCGATACAAACTACACTATAATTAGATGTAGTTAATCAAATAGGGAATATAAGCAGAGTATGGATTTTCAATTACCAATTACAATAGATAACAGGTCTATTATAATTATTTCTTTTATAATCTCATTAATACTGGCCATTTACAATATTATGAGTTCCGGAAAAATTCCCCGAAAACTTCTGTTGTTATATACTGTTACCAATAGTTTATTTTTTTCCGGATTTCTTCTTTTGGCTTTTCAAAGAGATTTACCGGTTATAACAGGTATTTACTTATCCAATACTCTTCTCGTCTTAAGTTTCCAGTTTTTGGTATTCACAACTGAGTATCAGTTTTTCGGAAAAGTAAAAAGTTTCTTTCTGCTATCTCTACTACCTTTTCATCTGCTATTGCTTGCCTATACAACCAGTTTCAATAACAATCCGGATCTGAGAGTTATCGGGTTGTCTCTCGAGGCTTTTCTTATCAGTCTGACTGTTTTATTGAGATTATTTTTACTGATTCAGACAAATCCGTCTGCACCGGTATCGCCCTTTATTCTAATCATGACCATTTTTGCCAATGCCAATCTGATTCGGTTAATCGTAACCTATACTCAACTGGTATCAATTTCATCGGTTGATCCCGGAAGGAATATTTTTGCCGCTATTATATGGCTTACCTCTACAATGGTGCAGATCAGCTGGAATATTCTCATAATACGGGTAAAAGTCTTGAAAGATAAAGAAGCCTTTAAAAATATTATCGACTCTCAAAACCAGCTTCAGGAAGAGATAGACCTTCTTCATGATATTTTTGAGAGAACCAGTGAAGAGTTAAATATAATAGATGTAACTGATCGTGTTTTCAGGTTCATCAAAAAACAATTCGGTATTACTGCCGGAGCATTCTTTTTGATATCTGATGATAACAAAACTGTAATTATGCAGGATCATTTCGGATTATCAAAAGAAATTATCAGGGAAAATCTGCATTTGAAATATGAGGGATCACATATACACAGAGCTGTAAAAAATAGAAAAATAATCAGAATAAAACCAAATGATATGATTAATCCGAGATTTATAGCTCAATTTACAGCACTGGGATATACGGAGTATATCGCCGTTCCTCTATTTATTAGAGGAATGGCAATCGGAGCTTTCTATATTGCCGACAAAAGTAAAGATGGAGTATTACAGACAACTCTTGAACTGATTGAAGTCATATTCCGGCAAGTGGCCATTATTATAAACAATTATCAGCTATACATTGCCATGAATAACTCCGAGAAGAAATACCGAACACTCTTTGATCTGGCTGAAGACAGTCTTTTTGTCTATGATTTAAAAGGAAAGTTCTTAACAGCAAATCCCCACGCCTGTGAATGGCTGGGATATAATATGGAAGAACTTTTGAATCTGGAAATTAATGAACTAATCCCTTTAGAACATCGGGAACATATAACTGATTCGATATCTGAATTAATGAAAGAAGGTAAAGTTAATTATGAATCTTATCTTCTTTCAAGAGAGGGAAAAATTATTCCGGTATGGATAAAATCAACCCTAATTGTTTTTGAAAAACGAGATGCTGTATACAGTGTAGTCAGAGATATGACAGATCGGAAAGAGATGGAAAATAAACTGAAAAATCTTGCAGCAACAGATTCTCTTACAGGTGTTTTTAATAGAAGAGAAATCCTGAATCGTCTGGAAGAACAGTTTCACTTATTTAAAAGACATAAAGACAACCTTTCCTGTTTCATAATGGATATAGACAACTTCAAGAAAATAAATGATACCTATGGACATCATGTCGGAGACGAAGTCATCAAGGGCGCATCTTCAATTTTCACGAAAGTTCTGCGGAAGACAGATCTCTTTGCCAGATATGGAGGAGAAGAATTTATCGGAATTTTTATTAAAACTGATAGGGAAAAAGCGGAACAGATTCTGGAGCGGATACTGGGTAAAATCGGGCAATGGTATTTAAATACCGAAAATGGATCTCTGCGTTTTACGGTTTCAATAGGGTTTACATCGATCAAAGCTACCGATAAAAATATTGATGAAATTATTAAGCGCGCTGATAAAGCACTCTATAAGGCTAAAGATACAGGGAAAAACCGGATAATCTATCAATAACGTGGTTAAAATTAACCTCTTTTCTATAACGGCGACTATGTTTTACGGTAGTCTCAGAGAGGTCACGCCATGAAAAAAATATTAAATTTGTTGAGGAGTGCGCTGATTCCCGGAGCAGCTTTACTGATGGGAATAGTGCTTGCATCTATATTCTTCAAAAACTATTCGGGCCAGTATTTCTACAGAACATTTACACAAATCATACTGATTCATATAACCGGATTCGCAATCTTCACATTATTTTCGGGAAGACATAAAAAATATCTGGATAAAACAGATATCAGGATCTGGAATATGTTCAGTAATCGGAGCCGGACAGATCCGGGCAGCCATTTCCATCTCGATACATATCTGGAAAAACTGCTTTCTGAAAATACTGAAGGTAAGAAAAAATTTTCCCTATTCTATATAAGAATCAACAACCTGAAGAAGATTAAAAAGACATTGGGACATGAACAGGGGAATATCGTTCTCAAAGAGATAATCGGAAGGCTTGAAAGACAACTGAGAGAGATCGACCTGGTTATACGAGTCAGCGATGATGAGCTGATTGCCGTTATTCTCAATTCGGGCGGGGAACAATCTATGTCATTTGTTGCCAAACGGATCCTGATGACAGCCAATACTTCAGTTTTCAGTGACAATTTCAAAGTGGATTTCAGCATCAGCATAGGAATATCCAATTTTCCGGAAGATGGCAATAACAAATACGATTTAATAAAAAAAGCGGATATCGCCATGTATCATGCATTGGGAAACGGTCCGAACAGTTATTCATATTTCAAAGAAGAATTCAATAAAGTCATTCAGCATAATTTTCTGGTAGAACAGCAACTGTTAGGAGCAATTGAAAAGAATGAATTATCAGTTGTTTTCCAGCCGAAAGTAAACTCCGGGGACGGAAGGATTGAAAGCATTGAAGCCCTCGTAAGATGGAATAATTGCGAACTCGGATATGTATCTCCATCACACTTTATTCCGGTAGCGGAAAAAACCGGCCTTATTCATTCAATTAGCGAATGGATATACATAGAAGCTTTCGAGCAACTTGTCCATATTCACAAACAGGGATTTCATAAGCTCACTCTGTCTGTTAACGTCTCACCAGCTCAGATATCGGAGAACACTCTGGAAAAGAGCCTTCAAAGAGCTATATCCCTAAGCGGTCTCGATCCGTCATTTGTCGAACTTGAGATAACCGAAGGCATGTTGCTCCACTCAAATGAGAATACTGAAACGACACTGATTAATTTAAAAAACCGGGGATATGGAATTGCAATAGATGATTTCGGGACGGGATATTCTTCGCTCAGCTACCTCGTGGACTTTAATATCGATACTCTTAAAATAGACCGGAGCTTTATATCGAAGATTTTACCGGACAACGACACATCGGAAATAGTCAAGGCGATAATCAACATGGCGGGATCTCTCGATATTCAAACTATAGCCGAAGGTGTGGAATGCCTGTCTCAATTGGAGATACTGAAAAAACTCAACTGCGATCTGATTCAGGGCTACTATTTCCACAAGCCTATGAAGAACATCGAATTGCTGTACAAACTCAAACGACAGGAAATTTCGATCTTGACCAAACCTGATTTTGAAACTAGTTCTTCAGTAGAATTATGAGCATTTTCCCAATGCGGTGACTATTTACTGCACCGTCTCCGGCCTTTTTTTGAGCTGAATATGTATTATTTCGCTTCATCCGTGTTGTCAATCGAAATAATTTTCCTATTATTAGATTCAATAACATAGGTTTGACTTTGAAGATGTGTTTTTCTATTATTTATTATATAAATAATAATAGGAGCCTGCTTTGAATCTTTTCATTTCCATTAGCCGAAAAATTTCAATAGCGACCATTCTGTTTTTAATTCCGATTTCTCCGATTCCCTCACAATCCATCGATGATCTGGATTTCTATGTTGATGATTATCCCCCCTACAATTTCAGCGAGAACGGCAAAGTGATAGGGATTTCCGTAGATCTGCTGCTTGAGATTTTTAAAGAGAGCCGATCTGAATCGGGAATTGAAGACATAAGTCTCATCCCCTGGGCAAGGGGATACAAATACGCTCTGGAAAAAGAGAATATTCTTCTTTTCGCCATGACACGCAATCCTGAAAGGGAAAACCTCTTCCACTGGGTTGGTCCTATAGCTTCGAGCAACATGGTTTTGATTGCCAGGAAATCAGAAAATATCCGTATCAATTCCGTAGATGACATAAAAAACTACAATCTGGGTGCTGTTCGGAAAGATATCGGAGAACTCCTTCTGCGTAGATTACTTGGTCATGAAACACATATATACTTGACCAATAATGGTCAGAATTCGGCAATGCAGCTCGATTTAGGAAGAATCGAACTTTGGTCCTACGAAGAACATGTGGCTTTCTGGTTCATTAAAAACGCCGGATTGAATCCTGATGATTTTGAAATTGTTTATACGATAGAAGAAGCTACAGAGTGGTTCGCTGTCAGCAAATTGACCGATTACAGAATTGTGGAACAGATGCAGTCGGCTCTTGATAAGGTTGATCAACAAACCAGAAACAGAATATTCAGAAAGTATTTACATTGAATGAGGCGTGTGATCAGAGCTTATACCGCTCTTTCCGGGAAAGCGACTTCACCACCAGTTCATAAGACATATCGATCAGATTTTTGGTCTCTTCTTCCGGAAGATTCCCCTCGCAGTTAATCGTATTCCAGTATTTTTTTAATGGAATAACCGTTATCATACACTTTCAGAAATCTCGAAATATCCATGTAAACTACTTAAGCGCTTTCAATAAAGGCAATGATTTGATTCAAAAGCGGATGATACATTGCAATGGGAATAGTTTGTAGAGCATATTCAATCAGGATTTAATGTCTACTGCCTATCTGGACAGAATAATTTCGCTCCAGGTAGATAGAAATCATTTAAATATAGCTAGATATTCCACATTACATTTCATGCCTCAGAATACCATATTCTCTTGCTATGGCTACCGCTTCTGTACGGTGGTGGGCCTGGAGTTTCCCGTATATATTTCGTGTATGTACTTTAATGGTCTGTATTGACAGGAACATTCTTTCGGCTATTTCCATATTTGTAAGTCCTCTTGAAATGAGATTCAAAACCTCAACTTCTCTTTTGCTCAGCGGTTCAGGGATTTTACTTTTACCGGTAATGATTTCGCCAGATTTTTTATCTAAAGGGATCGTTTCAACTATTCGTGATACATATTCTCGGTAAATGCCATTGTTCTGGGCATATTTCAATAAGGGTATGATTTCAGGAACTTCGTCAACAATAATCTGAAAATAACCTCTCTCTCGGACATTCCCCAGGATCTTTTTTATATAAAGCCTTGCATTTACCATATCCTGGCTATTTAAGAATGAAAGAGATAATAGAAGTTGTGCTTCTATGATATTTGTATATCGGAACTCCTTTATTGCCGAATTCAAGATTCGTTGCAGCAAGGGTATCACTTCAGAGAATTGCTCTTTTTTCAGAAGAACTCTTGCCAGAACCAGACATTCACACTCCGAGTAATAGGTAAATTTTTTTCCACTTTCCATAACATAAGCGCTAACTATTTGTTCAGCTAATCCCAATCGCCGTTGCCTTATATAGGACTTGGATTTCCATATCAGCATTTGCCTCTCTGCCCAACGGGGAATATCCATATTAAAGCTGTTTAATTCAATTTTATGGACAATCTCAAGCAGTTCTGTAATGAGTCCCATCGAAAAAAGCACTCGGAGTAAAGACATATTGCATTTTAAAAAGAGAAATCTATCATTGCTTGGTTGAATAACATCTATACTTTTTCTGACTAATTCAATCCCTTTATCTGTTTGATTGTTCTCAAATAAAGCCTCTCCCCACAGGGCCATGAACCATGCTGCCAAGGGAGAATTATACATGCCCGATTCATCGATATTTATCTCTATTTGGCGGCACATGTCAAGAACCCGCTGTAAATCTCCCTGTATGCGATAAGTTTCAATCTGACAGAGGCTGATTAAGATAAACATGAAATTATCATCAGTCGCTTTACTATTTTTAATAATCTCGGAACGAAGTATCTTTGATTTTTCAGTCTGTCCTACTTCGAAATATGAATCGGCCAGGATAAGCTGTGCGGTACATCGCCAATAGTGATCATCATCACACAATAGAGTTAATGCTGTTTCAGCCGACTTGATTATCTCAATCGGTTCAGCCGAATAGGAATGTATTATTGCTTTTACAGTAGCAATCTGACCAGGTAACCAGTCTTTATCTCTGTGGTTTTCTTCAAGACGATTTATATCATCAAGAGCTTTAATATTGTTTCCATTCGCAATATGTATCCAGGCCGATAATAAACTAAAATGAGGAAAATCCGATATAATACTATCGGGAATGACACTAATCCAATAACTTAGATGCTGTTTGGCCTCATTTTCAAATTTTCTGATAAGAGAGTTCCCGAAATTTTCTTCGATAAGTTGAGCGGCACTATGAAATTGTTTACATTTTATTGAGTACTCGACGGCTTCCTTTATGTAACCATTTTTCAAAAACCATTCAGATGCTTTGATCAATACTTTTTCTGACTCATCGGGATAAGCTTCGAGAAACTGATTTTCAAGAAAACACTGAAACAGATGATGATATCTAAACCACTTCTTTCCGGAATCAACTGGAACAAGAAAAATATTTGATTCATCCAGCTTCTTTAAAAATAGCTCACTACTTTTATTTGGGATTTTCTTATATTCATCAAGTACAAAATCGCATAAAGATGCATTAAAAATATGGAGAGGTGAAGTATGAAGCAGGAAATAAATGATTTCATCATTTTGAAGAGATAACACTTCCTCTAAAAGATAATCGAGAATCATATTATCTTTAAAATTGAATTTTCCCAATATTCTGGATACGTCTACGCCATTTTTTATATTTGCAGCGATCAACTGAAGTGCTGTAATCCAACCCTCTGTTTGAGAGAGAAGCTCTTTTCTATCCTTCTTAGACAAAACAATTCCATTTTGAATAAGCAGAGCATCCGTTTCATCTTCTGAAAATCGAAGATCATCATTGTCTAAGACGGTCAGATGCCCATTTGCCCTCAATTTTGCGAAAGGAAGAGGAGGCTTTGTTCTGCTGACTATCACTATTTTTAAATTAGAAGGCTGGTGTTCGATCAGGAATGAAATGGCCTTATGGATAAGAGGATTATAGATAAACTGAAAATTCTCAAAAATAATATATTGGGGAATCTCTGAAAAATTTATATCAAAAATCAATGAAGATATTACAGATTCCGGAGATGATAAATTTGATGATCTGAGGATATTTTCGGCGTTATCACCTATAACAGAATCAAAATTAGTCTGATATTGAAAAGCCCATATTAAATACCGCATAAAGATAAGGGGATCATTATCTTCTTCTTCAAGAAATAACCAATGTCCATTTATCGATTGTTTCATAAGCCAATCACCGATTAAAGTTGTTTTCCCATATCCGGCAGAAGCTGATATAAGAGTTACTTTATGGTTAGATCCCTTGTCCAGAATTTTGAAAAGACGGTTTCTTGAAACAATATCATCTCTCAGATAGGGACAGGAGATTTTTGATTCTAATGGAGGCGCATCCATAATCATAAATATATATAATATATAATTATGGAGCAACTTGTTTCATAGATTTTGATTTTCTACTTCAGCAGAGTATCAGCATTATAACGCTTATTTAAGTTTCTTGGTCATTCTGGTGAATATAGGCGGAATCAGCGGAAAATTGGGCCATAAGGATTCGACGGTCATTCCATGACGTTTGTAAAGGGCTATCGCTTTATCATTTTTGCTGGAGACATCCAGGGACAAAGTCTTGGATTCTTTCTCAATTGCTCTTTCTTCAATATGTTTTATCAGATTTAAGCCAATCCCTTTACCACGCATTTTCTTGTCGACAATGATTGCCTGAATGTAATAATCTCCTGTTCCTTTCGGTCCGAGAAAACGCGAAAGCAAACTACCGACAATTGAAAAAGATAGAGTTTTCCTGTTTCTGTGAATTTTATTATGGAACCTCTGTTTTTCATTTGCAGTATATCCCGAAACCATTCCGACGATTTCATTCTGTAATTCTGCAAATGTTATGTTCTCAAATGAATATTCATTATTGGGTTTTACATAGGCTTCAGCTATGGTGGTAAAAGCGTTTTTACCAAGCATGGATTTAAAGAAACCTTCTGCTGTTTCATCATATAGCCGGGCATAAACTAATCCTTTATTGTATTGTGGCGGCGCCGCCCTGAATATTATATTATTGTTCTTAGTCATTTTTCCATCCTTCGTTTATTAGATATAGATTTATTTCATTATTCCCAAAGCGACCATAATAAATATTGGTCCATTATAAATTCCGTGAATGAAAATGCCTGTTAATGTGTTGTTGGTTTTACTATAGATATAGGGAACTATGATTATTACCGGTATAAGCATAATCATTAAATCTGGTCCAAAGGGCAAATGGAAAAACATCCAGAAGAATGAACAGAAAAGCCATGCTTTTTTGCCTTCCAATCTTGATTGAATATATCCTCTCCACAAGAGTTCCTCTCCGACTATGTTGAAGAAAAACATCGGTAACCAAACCAGCAAAAGAAATCTTTCCGTTCCCTTAAAAGGATGCAACTCATTGAACCAGAGGGTTCTTGATAACAATCTTATGCCGAAATATTTATTTAAAACACTGGAGATGCCAAAGATTAATCCGGTAAAGGTGAAAACAAGCAGTAAGCCAACTATAGAATAAATCCAATCGGTTCTAGAAAAAATCTTTATATTTAAAGCGTTCAAAAGATCTTTTTTATTGAGATTTCCCTCTTTCATTGACGCTGCTATTGAAAAGACAAAAAGTGGAATAAATATAAAATATCCCGTTATGAACCAATATAAGGCTGGATTCATCGAGAAATTAGCTTTTAGAAAAGGCAGCAAAGTAAAAAGAAGTAAGAAAAATAAAGCTGTGAAACCAATATAAATAGCGCTTGCTTTGAATAATGATAACTTTTTCCTGAACATTTTTAATCCTCTCAATTTTTGAATCAATTTCTGAACCTCAGAATAGCTCCTGCTAAATTAAAAATCCTGTACTGAAGTTCTGAATATATAATAATTGAAGAGTATGTGATGACACATACCACTGAGGTGGTATTTTTTATTATATAGGGATTTTATTATTCTGGTTCATGTTGCAAAAAAGAGATCTTCCGCATACTCGTCGGCAGCGACATTGCAACCAGCTCATAGAAAAGATCAATCATTTTATTGAATTCATCATTGGGCAGACTGCTCTGACCATTTACCGTAATCTCTATCCCGAGCCTGTGAAGTCCTTGCTGATACATGACTGTTATGGAACTCAACCAAAGATGTCTTTATAGTTAAGAGGGGCGCGCTGGCAGCACTGCAGAAAATAATTATTATTAATTAGATCCAAATCCAGTTTCAGCCGTCATATAGAATGCCATGTGAGGCTTTAAAAGAAGGAATTTTGAGGAGTTAATAAATGAAAGCGGTAGTTTGTACCAAATATGGTCCACCTGAAGTATTGCAGATAAGAGAAATACCCAAGCCAATACCAAAAGACAATGAGGTCTGTATAAAAAATTATGTGACGGCTGTTACGGGAAGCGATGTTTTAATTCGTGCTGCCAATATGCCATTTTTCATGAAAATGATGTTTCAATTGATGTTAGGATTTGGAAAACCAAGAAACCCTGTCATCGGATTGATATTCGCTGGAGAAATTGAATCTGTCGGTAAAGATGTCAGTGAATATAAAACCGGAGATCAGGTTTACGGGTTTACAGGGTATGGCTTCAGTGCTTATGCAGAATATCTGTGCATATCTGAAGAAGTATCTAAAAGGGGGTGTCTGTCTAAAAAACCATCGGGCATGACCTATGAAGAAGCCGCTGCCATTGCATATGGGGGAGTCTTGGCTCCTTTTTTTGTTGAAAAAGGCAATATCCAAACAGGAGGCAAAGTATTGGTGTATGGTGCCTCGGGAGCTCTGGGATCCACATCAGTTCAGCTGTTAATAAATCTCGGAGCAACCGTTACCGGTGTTTGTAGTACGAAGAATATCGAATTTGTAAAATCTCTCGGAGCGGAAAAAGTTATCGATTATACAAAAGAGGATATTTCTGATTGCCGGGAACAATTTGATTTTGTCCTTGATGCCGTTCCAAATGGAAAAATTGACAGGAAAAAGCTTAAATCTCAGTGTAAAAAACTACTGACTCCCATTGGAGTTTACACATCAATAGATGCCGGATCCCCGGTCTTGAAAAAGGAAAATTTAACGAAGATTAACACATTGTTTTCGGAAGGGAAGTACAAAGTGAAAATTGACCGGACTTTTGCATTAGAACAGATAGTCGAAGCCCATAGATATGTTGACAGAGGACATAAACAGGGAAATGTAATCGTTACTATAAAGTAATTAGTTACTGATTTAGCAGCATTATATAATGACTGAAATATAGAGGCTTTGTCAGATTTTTTGCAAAGCCTCCCGCTTCCTCTTCGACAGCGACTTCACCATCAGCTTTTTAATCTCTTCCTCCGGCAGATTCCCCAGGACAATCACCGTATTCCAATGTTTTTTGGTGGAATACCGTTATTATTCCGGCTGGATCTTCTGACCAAATACACGATGAATATGTATAATGATTTATTTAGTAGTTGACTGACCGATAGGTCAGCTATATATTGATAATTATGAAAGAAGAAACGGACTTGAGGTTTGAAAAAGGAATAGTGACAAAAAACAAAATTTTATCCTCAGCTCTGGATATTATCTGTGATGAGGGAATTAAAGGTTTAAGCGCCTCTAAAATCGCAAAACTTTCGGGCATAAGCAAAAGTAATGTTTTTCACCACTTTAACTCAGTTGAAACGATACCCTTTGTTTTACTCAAAAACATCGGGGGAACTTTAACCGATAATATCAAATCCAGAATTTTTAAAGATTTTTCCAGCTTTTTGGAGTATCTGGGGGAAATGACTTTTACATTGGATAGCAGTTATATCCGTTTCTTTAAAGCTTTCTTCTCTTTTTACCAGACAGCTATGTTTGATGAACAGTATAAGGAAGCTGTGGAACTCTGTTCACAATCATTTAAAAACCAGATTATAGTTGAGATAAAAAAACACTACGATAACAGGGAAGATTCTGAAGAGATAGCCACTCTTATTAATTCCACTCTGGACGGAATGGGTATACACTATCTTATTTCAGACAATAGGGAAAAATCGATTTATACTTGGTCCTGTTTCTCCGGAATGATAATGAGTACGCTGGAGATGTGATTTTTTTTAACCAGTAAAACAGACCGATCGATCGGTCACAAAGGGAGAGATTATGAATATTGCACTTTTTTATTTTAGCGGTACAGGTAATACGTGGTGGGCAGGGAAGGAGATAAAAAAAAGGCTGGAAAAATGCAATTCTGTAGAGATGTATTCCGTCGAGAATTCCCTGATGAAAGATCAGGATTTTTTAATGTCACAATTAAAAAAGGCAGATCATATCATTCTGGGCTATCCCGTTTATGCTTCGAGAATGCCGGAACCATTACATAATTTTATAAATGAGTTGCCTATAAGAGAAAATCCAGTGAACGTTAGTGTTTTTGTTACTCAGTCAGTGGCTTCAGGCGATGGAGCCATTTATGACTACAAACGGTTAAAAGAGAAAGGGCTTTTATTAAAACAGACTCTTTATCTTAAAATGGGTAACAACTATTATATACCGCAATTAAGAATATCTCCTGTAAGGGGAAAAGAGCATATAGAAAAACTGAATAACCGGGCTCTTGGGAAAATAAGTTCATTCTGTAACGATATAGAGAATATCCGTAAAAGCACCCATGGCTTAAATCCTTTTGGGATTACTTTGGGAGTCTTTCAGAGGGCTTTTTTCTCTACGACCATTGGAGTTGCCAAAAAAAATCTTTTGATTGATGCAGATTCCTGCACAAAGTGTAAGCTCTGTGAAATGAACTGTCCGGTAGGTAATATTGATTTAACAGGGAATAGTTTTGGGAGTAAATGTATATCCTGTATGAGGTGTTATAACTTCTGTCCGAAAAACGCAGTTTTATTTGGAGAAAAAACAAGGGATACCAAGATCTTTTACAGATACAAAGGTCCTGTAAAGCTGAATTTAAGGGATTTGCAGATCTAACATTTCAGACTTTATTAATACTCAAATTACTTTATGCAGAACATATATACGTTAAGATCCTGGACAAGTTGGAGCAATAGAGATATGAAAGTAAAAATAAAAGTTAGATAGAATTGAAATCCTACAAACTCTCCCTCTCTTTCTCCGGCAGCGATTTCACTACCAGCTCATAAGACATGTCGATTAGCTTTTTGATCTCCTCATCCGGCAGATTGCCCTGGCAGTTAACTGTATTTCAGTGCTTCTTAGTGGAAAAACTGTTATTATACAGCTTCTTAAATATTGACTTGAACCAGGAAACCCCGTCGAATCGCTTGCTGCTCATTTGGCGTTTTTCTAAAAATAACTCTTATATAAAGAGGTGGTGGGAGGATATGTTATTAAATAACTTTGATTTTATTGCATGGATCCATGCTATTATCATCGAAAGGGTGGCGTCTCGAGATCCAATCCGGTTGAGTTTGCGGGAACTTGTACTGATTGGAATTTAAAGGCAATAAGTATCGACGGAGCAGAGACTGGAACCTGTTGGAGCTGGCTCTTAAACTTGGAGTGAATCAAATGAAAGATAAAATATTTGAAGCCGAATTACAGTATAAAAAAGGTTTTTCTCATGTAGATGATCAAGGTTCTTATTTTAAACTCGAAGATCCGAGGCTTCCCGATATGCGGGCTCATAATATTGTCATTCTAAAATCTGGAACCCCTTTAGAGGAATCGAAAAAAATCATTGCCGACAACCTGAATTGGAGGAAATCTGAAGGTTGTGATTTTCTGACAGTGATCTCATTCGATCGGTTGACTGCAGAGGATCTGAACTTTACAGACATTCAGCCTAAAATCGATCTTAGTGATTATATGTCTATAGAAACGGCATCCACCGCTTCTCTGAAATTCATAGAAAATGCGGAAGTTATGCTTGCGGACAATGAAAAAGATTTAAAAGCCGGAAAAATGATTGATATTGAAGCCAATGAAGGGACTATGGGAGAAACTTTCGTAGTAAAGAGGATTAATAGAAAGATAGAAGTATATAAAGATGAAACTGTTCCACTGGACTTCTATGTTATTTACTATAAAGGTGAACCTGCTGGAAATTGTGAACTATTCCTTGGAAATGAAATAGCACAGATCGAAGATTTCGATATACTTCCAAAATTTCAAAGAATGGGATTGGGTACACATTTTGTGAAAGTTCTATTGAACATTGCCGGATCTAAAGGTTATAAAAATGCTTTTGTCATTACGGATCATTTTGATTCCGCAAAAGAGATGTATAAAAAATGTGGTTTTTCTTATGAAGGGACTGTAACTGAATTGCTTTACAATTTGTGATGTTAATCAAAAAAACATATGTTTCTTTTTGACAGATCTCTTTTTATCCACTTTCTGAATTCTCGATCCCGATCCTATGGCAGGTCTGGCATCCATGGCGCTGGAGAAATAGTCGGAGTCCGACAGAGATTCGAATAGGCCTTGATTATAGCTTCTCCCGTGCCCTCTTCGGCAGCGACTTCACCAACAGCTCATAAGACAAATCAATCAGCTTCTTGATCTCCTCATCCGTCAGATTCCCCTGGCAGTTAATTGTATTCCAATGTTTTTTAGTTGAATAACCGTTATTATACAGTTGAATGTACCCCACATTAACTTTCGAGCCAAACCCAGCTCTTTTCTCTGCTTTTTCGTCAACGATTTCTGGATGAGTTCATAGGAGTGATCAATCAGCCCCTTTATCAGACCTTCTTCCAAAGAACCATCCAGAGAAACAGTTATCCAGTGTTCTTTAATGGAATAACCGTTATTATAACGCATTAAGAGCACTTAGAGGCTTGTAATAAAAAAAAGTAGTATTTAATAGATCAGCTTATATATCAAAAAATAATTCTGGAAAGCTTTCTAAATAAAACATTTGATGAAATTTATGTTTTAATGTGAAAATTGAAATAAGATTTTTTAGTATGTAATTATGTCAAATTGTATTAATCCTGTAGTTTTTATGATAGGTACTTACTATCCAATTGTAATAGACTGAAAAAAAAGCTTAATAAGTAATTCTATTCTACTATTTTCCAGTTGGTTTATAGGAAGTGAACTTAATCCATTTCTAAAAATAGTGAAATATAGTAATAATGTTTTATTGTCAATTTCCTTTGAGATATAATTTTCACTTTTACCATTATCAAAGAGATTTGAAAAAAGTTCTTCAATTTTAGAGTTTATATTACTATTAAGTGATAATAGCTCATTATCATTTAATATGAACTCTGCCAGGAAGTTTCCTTTGAATTCTTTTAAACTATGAATTTTAATTTCAATTATTTTGCTTATTTTCTCTTTAAAGCTTAAATCACTTTCAATAATTTCTCTGGTTATGGCAATTTTTTTATCTAAAATATCCATAACAAGGGACTTTATTAGATTCTCTTTACTATTAAAGAAATTATATATGGATACTTGGGAAACCATTGCTTCCGAAGCTATCATTTTGATAGTAACCTCATTTATCTCTTTGTTACTTAATAGCTTATATGTGGCAATTTTTATCTGCTTTTTCTTCTCTTCTCTTCTTTTCTCAAAACCGTTCATGAAAACCTTTTATATGAAATATATGTTGGAATATATTACATAACTATTGACAATTAATCAATATTGGATAATTATGAAATATATAAAGTATGATATTTCATAACTTGAGGAGAAATAATGAAAAGGATAGATATTCATCATCACATTATCCCACCTAAATATGTTGAAATTTTGAAAGAGATGGGAATAGCAGGTAGTACTGGTATCAAGTTTCCTAAATGGGATGCGACCAGTAATCTAAAAAAACTAAAGAAGCATGGAATTGATAAAGCTTTCTTATCTATTTCTGCACCAGGAATTTATTTTGGTAATTTGGATCAAACTGTACAACTTGCCAGAATTTGTAATAAGAGCATTGCCGAGGCTATTACCACTCATCCAGAGCATTACGGTGGTTTTGGAACTCTACCTCTACCAGATGAAGAGGCCTCTATTAAAGAGCTGGATTATATATTTGACGAACTGAAATTGGACGGAGTCTGTTTGCTTTCTAATTATGATGGAAAATATCTAGGTCAAATGGAGTTAAATAAGCTTTTCACCGAGCTAAATAGAAGAAAAGCTACTGTTTTTATTCATCCAAATGACCACTTAATCCATGAAGGAATATATAAAGTCATAACTCCCATATTTGAAAGATGCCAAGATACGGTTCGAGCTGTATATAACCTTTTATATAATGGGTATTTAGATAAATATAAAGACATTCGATACATTGTTTCACATGGTGGTGGTGGACTTCCATACTTAGCCGATTCAATTGTAGAAGAGTATGGAAAAGAGCAGGGAATGGACTTATTAAAGAATATTTATTTTGACACAGCTCAAAAAGGAGAAGTTATTCTAAACTCATTAAAATCATTTGTTGGAAGTAGAAAAATAGTATATGGCTCAGATATTCCTTATACTCCAGATATTGAATTAGGGATGATAAACAAGGAGCTTGATGCATACAAGGGTTTTACTGAGTCTGAAAAAAACAGTATTTATTCAAGAGGAGTTTCAAATGAATAAAATCGATATACACCATCATTTTATCCCTAAAATAGCTAGAGAATATATAAAAAATCTACCTGAATGGTCACCTAAACTAAGTAGTGAATTTTTAAAAAAGAATGGTTTTGATTCAGCGCTTCTTTCACTTCCAAATCTCAATATTGAATTTGAATCCAAGACTAAGTATTTAGAATTTTGTAGATCAGTAAATAAGGAACTGAGTAATATCTGCAAAAACTCAGAACTTAAAGGTCTGGGAATTATCCCTTTCCCATATATTGAAGAATCTGTTATAGAGATAAACTATATAATGAATAATGGTCTGGATGGGATTATTTTATATACCAACTATAATGAGGTTTATCCTTCTACAATAGAACACTATGAGATTTTTGAGAACTTAAACAACAATAATGCAACAGTATTTATTCACCCCAATGATACTCCATATATTAAAGACAAGGATAATAGTGCAATTAATTGGACTGTAGAGTTTCCTTTAGAGGTTACCAGATTATACTCCAGATTTCTTGTTGAGGATAAACTCAAAACATTAAACAAAATCCAATTCATCCTTGGGTATGGAGGAGGAACATTGTCGTTTCTTATTGATAGAATAGCAAAAATACCCTATGTAAAAGGAATGAAGCCAAGAATAGGTAGACTATTAGTTGATATGATTAGTAAAAAAAATAGGGCTTTAGATCATTTGAAACTAGTAAATTTTGATTTATATACTGTTAATAGAGATGAACAGTTAGCAGCATTAAAAACACATTTTAATAATAAAAACCTTATAAAAGGTTCAAACTTTCCATTCTGCAAGGATAGGATGAAATAAATTCTTAGATTAGTACCTGCAAATTTGTAGGTACTAATCTATGTAGAGCTGATTGGGCATAATTGAAGCTAAAGCTATTTTTTCTGCAAAGCCTCCCGTTCCCTCTTCGGCAGCGACTTAACCACAAGATCATAAGACAGATCAATCAACTTCTTTATCTCTTCTTCCGGCAGACTTCCCTGAATATTCACCGTATTCCAATGTTTTTTATTCATATGATAGCCCGGAGTTATATCTTCATATACTTCTCTTAAGTCTCTGGATAGTTCGGGATCACATTTCAGATTTATCTGCAGAGGAGGTGACTCGGTGCGGATAAGGGCAAACATTTTCTTTCCGACTTTGAGAACAGGAGTGATATCGTCAAATGGATAATCTTCCCATGCTCCCGGTTTAGATAGGAAATATTTTATAACTTCTTGGCGTGTCACTTAGTCCTCCTCATCGCTTTCGTGAATAAATTCACTGCCGCTACTGACTAAAAAGGGGTTCCGACACTTTGTGTCGCCCTTTTTATCAGTCCTCCTCAATGATACCCTGATTAGTTCGTTTGTTATTTTCAAATAATCCGTAGAAAATTTTACCATTATGCCATCGCAGACGACCAATTCCCTCCATCTGTCCTTTGTAGAAAGAGCCACTGTAAATATCCCCGTTGGGCCAGGTTAAAATCCCTTCGCCACTGATTTCATTATTTTTAAAATTCCCTTTATATGAACTGCCGTCAGTCCACTGAATATATCCATGGCCATCCATTTTCCCATCGATAAGGTTTCCCCTATAAGTACTTCCATCGATAAACGAGAGAGCTTGTTTCTCCTCTTTCAGAATTTCGAGGTTTTTATGTTCAATGGGTATTACTTCCGGGTAATTGTCAGAATATGTAATGGAGCGGTATATAACATCAACAGCTTTTCTCTTTTCGTTATCCTTAAGTGAGTATTTCACTCTTTTCAGCCAGTTCCCATCATGAAAACAACTGTATTCAAAAATATCATCGGCAATAATTACATTGTTTTCATTGAGACAGAACCGGGAAGTCAGTAGATCATTTTCCCAAGTAAATGATTCAGTTCTGATCTGTGTTCCTTTACTGTTCATGGTTATTATTTTCGTAATGTTTTCCTGGGAGTCATAGGTGTAAAGCAGGGCCAGTTCCGGTTCTCTGCCGTAATAACGGAATTCTTTGCAAAGGCGGTTTTCATTATCGTATTCATATTTGATGTTTCTCGATCCGCAATTTTCAAAAATCAGATTCCCCGATTCATCATACTTGTAATTGCGGGTATCTCTCACTGTACCGTCTTTTGAAAAGCGGATTTTTTTGATTAGGGCGCCCTCTGAGTAAGAAAGTTTTGTCTCTTCAAGAATATTTCCATCTTTCTTTTTTTCTGTAATGGAAATCAATTGCATTTCACTGTTGTACTGGTAGTCGACCGTAGAAAACTGTTTTAGTTCCGATGAAGCTTGTCCATCTTTACTGATTATCAGTCTGGTCAATATTTGTCGGGATCCCTCTTTTTTAGAGTTGTTTTTTCCGGTTAAGAGAGCTCTTTCAATAATCAATAGCTTAACAGGACCGTTAAACATGAGAAAATTTTCCATTAATATGATTATGTCCCGAATAAAAGAGAGTTGCAATCGGAGTTTTAAACTATAATATAAAGAAACATGGACAGGATTGTAACGTGAGGAAACCTACAGTAATTGTACCCTATGGAGGACCGGAAAGCTCCGGATCCGTAGAAGATGTATTTCTATATCTCCGACCCGAATCAAACGGCATAATGGTCGAAAGTATTCTTATGAATGTATTAAGGGGTAATGAACTCTTCAGAAAAAAAGCCCAGCTTGTCTATCTGGCTAATCTTCCCGGTGATTTTATTATGGAGAATCATGTTATCGAAGATCATTATTCTGTTAATTACCGCTTTGCCTGTAAGGGGAAATCTTTATTTACACCTTTCATGAAGCAGGAATTTTCATCTCATTTTCATACTGATTTTGATGATGCTGCCATTGCCGGATCTTTTGATGCGCTTCAGGAACTGAATATAGACGCTGAAACACTCTTCAATATCTGGGTTCCCTTTGAAGATATGATGCAGATTAATGGACAGAGTATTAAAAAATACAAAAATCTGTATATAATTAATTATGATATTCCGGCTTTGCTTCATAAGAATAATTATTCTACGGATATTGCCGTTATGATTCTGCGCTCTTCTCTTGATAAAGAGAATTTCAAAGAGATGATATTGCAAATGGAACGGGCATTAATCGAAAAAGGGATAATGGATAAAGAAAAACCCCCGAGCCGCTATTTTCATTATTCAAAAGGACCTTTTGAACAGATTCTCGATGGTCTCGGGTATCTGTACACTAGTGACGGTGAGCATTTGCCAATGGAAAATGTCTCATTCTCAGAAATGCTGAAGAAATCGGGATTTTCTCTGAAACAGATATATGGTGTGATAAATAATCCGATTATGTATTTTCAAGATGGGGAAAAACTGGTAGAAGATAATATATTTATGCGAACCAGGTCAAAGAATTTTGATGAGGCTCTGGATGTTCTGAAATCGGTACGAAGTCAGATCTATTTAAGTTAAAAATTGTGGGATAAAATGAAAAAAATACTGATAATTGATGATTCTTCTCTGTTCAGAACTTTTATGAAAACTCAACTTGAAGAATACGGCTTTGAAGTTATTGAGGGAATCAATGGACTTGATGGTCTGACTAAGATGAGGAATCAGCTCCCGGATCTGATAATAATGGAATATTATCTGTCCAGGAAAAGCAGCCTTGACCTTTTAAAAGCCAAAAAAATGAATCCCAATACGACCGCTATCCCGGTTATAATCGCCAATAATGATATTAATCGAGAGAAGATCGTAAGTGTGGCCAGTTTCAATGTAAAGAAGTTTCTCGCCAAACCGATTAAAATTGATCTGCTTCTGGAATCAGTTTCGGAAATGCTCGGTGTCAAAATTTCCGTAGATGATACTCCGTGCCTGCTCGATGCGCACTTGAATGATAAAATTCTATTTATTGAAATTGCCAAAGGATTTAACCGGGAAAAGGTCAGTTTATTGAAATACAAAGTTGCAGAACTTTTGAAACTTCATAAAATCCCATCACCTAGAATTCTAATCCTTATGACCGATATTACTTATAGAGATGAAGACCAGGTCAAACTGGAAACCTTATTGCAGAGTATATCGGATATTGTTGAGAATCACGATTTTGTAAAAATATTGACAGTTTCTGACAAAATAAAAGAAGTTCTCGCTTCCAATTTGTATTTCAGGGATATAGAAGTAGTCACATCTCTTGAGAAAGCTATAGACGGATTACTAGGAAAGAAAGGCCTGGAGTCAATGACATCGGAACAGGATAATGTTCATGAATCACTTCTGACTTCGTCAGTTGACGACAGCAGATCCAGCACCGTTCATCTTAATTTTCAGGAAGAGAGAAGCCTGGGAGAGCAACTGGGCAATAGTTCAAAAAAATATCGCATAGCTGCAGTGGATGATGATATAATCGTGCAGGCTCTTATCAAAAAGACGTTCAGCAGTTTTGAGTGGCCTGTTGATACTTTTAATGATGGACGGGATTTTCTAAAAGAACTGAAAAATGATGTTTTTGATTTAATCTTTCTTGATTTAATGATGCCCGATGTTAATGGTTTTGCTGTTTTACAATTTATTAAAGATAATGGAATTACAACTCCGGTCATTGTGTTGTCAGCTCTTTCCCGAAAAGAAAGTGTGATAAAAGCAATGGATTTCGGTATAAAGAGTTATATGGTGAAACCTTTAAAACCGAATGGGCTTATTGTTAAAACAAAAGAAATCCTACAAACAATGTTTTAAACGGGAATAGTAAATGAATTTATACAACAAAATGTTTGATGAATCTCCGATGGGTATGGTGTTACTCGATGATGAAGGGAAAATCATTAATCACAATAGCTGTTTCCGCAATATGGTTCAATATTCCGAGGAGGATATGAACAGTAGTTATTTTACCGATTTCATGCCTTCTGAAGATGTTAATGACTGGAAATTCGCTCTAACGAACTTTTTTATGTCCGGATTCAGTTCTACTAAAATAACGACCAGGTTTAAAAACGAAGATGAGACTCTTTGCTGGTGGAAACTGGAACTATCGCTCATTCAGGACGATGGTTCTAATTATGTTTATGTTATTATCGACGATGTAACTGACCGTAAAATGAATGAAAGCAAACTTGTCAAAGCCAGGAATGCCGCTGAGAAAGCAACACAGATAAAATCGGAGTTTCTAGCTAATATGAGTCATGAAATCCGAACACCTATCCATACAATAATCGGAATGTCTGAATTGCTTCATGAAACTCATCTTGATGTTGAGCAGCTGGAGTATGGAACTCAGATAAGGTTTTCAGCAGATGTTTTGCTATCACTGATTAATGATATTCTGGACTTTTCCAAGATTGAAGCCGGGAAACTTTCTCTGGAAACAACAGAGTTTAATTTAATTGAACTGGTTGAAGGAGCAGTTGACCTTGTGACTCTTGAAGCAGATAAAAGGGGCGTTGAAGTTGGTTTGTTTGTAGAAAAAGGAGTCCCAGAATTTGTTTATGGAGATCCAGTCAGGTTAAGACAGGTCATATTGAATCTCTTTAATAATGCTGTGAAATTTACAACTAAAGGTGAAATAGTTGTTGCCATTCACAGGGAACGTGAAGACCGTGCATCTGTTCGTCTGCGTTTTGCAGTTGTCGATACGGGTCTTGGTATCTCTGAAGAGAACCAGAAAAAACTATTTCAAGCCTTCCAGCAAGCAGACAAATCAACAACGAGGAAATTTGGAGGTACGGGTCTTGGTCTGGCAATTTCCAGAAATCTTGTCGAATTGATGGGCGGCGGACTGAAAGTGAAAAGCGCCCTTCATCGGGGATCCACTTTTTATTTTTCTATCCCGCTAAAGAAGGGCAAAAAGAATCTGCTACCCTACAACAATATTCCAAGAGGTCATTTCAAGAATGTAACAGTTCTTCTAATTGATGATAATAAGAAGATCAGAACTATATGCAGAACTTATCTGGAAAATTGGGGCTGTACAATAGATGAAGTTGATAACGGGCAGGATGCTCTTCAGTTGCTTAATAAAAAAGCAGAAGAAGGTACTCCCTACTCTCTGTGCCTCATTGATCAGATGATGCATGGAATGGATGGTTGGCAGCTGGCAAGTGAAATCAATGCTGATCACAGTTTTACCGATACGTCCCTGATTCTGATGTCTCTGAAAGGGAAAGGTTCTGTTGAAGCTAAAATGAAGCTACTCGGTTGGTTTGATGAATATATCCAGAAGCCTGTCAAAAAAGACGAATTGTACAATAAAATACATAAAGTTCTCAGCAATGATTATAGTGGGGAGAAAACCTCTGATGAGATCGGTGAGCTCGAAGAACTGGAAGAACTCGACGAAGTTGTTGTAATTGCAGAAGTGTCAGAACAGGAATTGATGGAAAATACAGATATTTTGATTGTTGAAGATCATCCTGTTAATCAGAAACTATTCCAGACTATTTTGAAAAAGATCGGATATAAATCGGATACGGCTTCTAATGGACTGGAAGCAGTAGAAGCTATAGAGAAGAAACATTACGATCTTGTTTTCATGGATTGTCAGATGCCGATAATGAATGGCTATGAAGCTACTCGAAAAATCAGGGAAATGGCTGTTGATGTTCCCATTATAGCTGTAACTGCCAGTGCCACTACCGGAGAATATGAGAAATGTATGGATTCAGGTATGACGGACTTTCTCACAAAACCTTTTAAAAAAGGAGATCTTCTTCCCGTTTTGAAAAAATGGGTGAAAATGAATGATTCTACAGAAGACGCTCCTGCAGAGGATCGGGCTTTATCTTCTGATGTATTTGATCTTGATGACGCAGTGAATACATTTATGGGTGATAAAGAAATTGTTGTTGATCTTCTTCAGGCTCAGATTAGTAAAATGGAAAGCCAGCTTGAAGAATTGGATGGATTCAACCCGGCAGAAGATTTCGAAAAAGCCAGGCAGATTGGTCACTCTATAAAAGGAAGCTGTCGAAATCTCTCCATGAAAAATTTGGGTAACTACGGGGAGGAGATTGAATTCGGAGGGCGCGATGGTGACCTTGATTTGATTAAGCGCGGTATAGAAAATTATAGAAATGGACTGGCCGAGCTAAAATCCCAGGTTAAAGCTCTTCTGTAAAAAGCCCGGTAATTCAGGCTTTATGGAAATCTTTGATTATTTCGAGTAAGTCATCATATGTGGAAACATTTTTCAGGTGGGGATAATCAATTGTTATTTGCGAGGGAGCTCTGAACAGTGCGCCATGATCGGAATTGATGATCATATTCAAATCATTGTATGAATCTCCTGCGGAAAATACCCGGCACCCGGCGTATTTAAAACCTTCTACAGAAAATTGTTTCCCGTTTGTCTTCCGCAATTTGTAATCGATGATTACATCTTTATCATCTAAAACAAGAGAATTGCAGAAAAGAGTGGGGTATCCAAGCTTTTTCATAAGCGGAGATGCAAATTCAACAAATGTGTCTGAAAGTATAATAATCTGTGTAAATGCCCGAATAGCATCGAGAAAGTCTTTAGCACCTTCAAGAGGGTCCATTGTATCGATTACATCCTGTATATCTTTTAGAGTAAACCCGTTTTCCTGGAGAATCTTGATTCTGCCTTTCATCAGAACATCGTAGTCCGGTTCGTCCCTGGTGGTTTTTTTCAGCTCTTCAATTCCGGTTTTTTCAGCAAAATTGATCCATATTTCCGGTATGAGGACACCTTCAAGATCGAGACAGACTAAATTCATAATATTACTCCTGAGATATAGTACGTTATTTTTACCTTTTTGCAAGGTTTTCTTCAATCACTATTTTAAAAGTAATATCTCCTGAATATACTTATTGATGGAGGATTATTATGAAAATGAAAAAAGAACTGCTCATATTTATTCTGACAATTGTATTTGTGAGCTTTGTATCAGCAGATATTATTGAACCTGGAGACTGGTTTCAGACATCTTCCACAGCGGGAGACGCACCGGATATCGTTATGTCAATTATTCAGGTTACTCCTCATATTATTCAGCTGGATTCCAATAATGGCTGGGTGGGGTATGCCTGGTACAGTGAAAAGGAAGACGAATACTCAGGATTTTTTGAACTTCTCAAAGATACAGGAGACAGGACTGAAGGCTGGACAAATACTGTGTTTACAATACGACTTGTGAAAGATCATAAAACAGTGTTGCTCGAAGGATTGAATGAACGGGAGGAGTACTTTTCTGCAACATTCAGAATGAAGATGAAACTTTAATTGAATGTTTAACATTGGGGGTAATTCATAAGTGCCGTACATCTCTGCCTGACTACTGCTCAAAGCATTTCACTAACTTGCAAGTATTTATTGCAAATGTGAGGCTTTATGGGTATTGATGAATAAATTAGCTTTCTATATACTAGCAAGCTGAAATTGATAGTGTTAATAATCCTCAATGATTATTCATTAATATTAGTAAGAGGTTAAGATCATATGGCAAAAGATATTGCTTCGATGCGTAATATCGGAATCAGCGCTCATATCGACTCAGGTAAAACAACCCTGACAGAGCGTATTTTATTTTTCTGTAATAGAATTCATGCAATTCATGAAGTTAGAGGTAAAGATGGAGTCGGTGCGACTATGGACTCCATGGAACTTGAAAAAGAACGTGGAATCACAATTGCATCTGCAGCTACGAATGTACAGTGGGGCAATATCGATATTAATATTATCGATACTCCTGGTCACGTCGACTTTACAATTGAAGTTGAGAGAGCTTTGAGGGTTCTCGACGGAGCGATCCTTGTTCTCTGTTCTGTAGCTGGTGTACAGTCTCAGTCAATTACTGTTGACCGTCAGCTTAAGAGGTATAATGTTCCCCGTGTCGCTTTTATTAATAAATGTGACAGAACAGGAGCTAATCCCTACAGAGTTGCTGATCAGCTGAGAGAGAAACTCAATCTGAACTCGGTAATGATGCAGGTTCCTATAGGGTTGGAAGAAAAACATATAGGTGTTGTTGACCTGATCACAATGAAGGCTATCTATTTTGATGCCGATGATGATCACGGTGTTCGATACGATGTTATTCCTTCGGAGCTGGAATCTGAAGTTGCAGAGAAAAGAGAAACAATGTTGGATGCTCTTTCTATGTTCAATGAAGAACTTATGGAGCTTATAATGGAAGAGCAGGATATTCCTGAGGATCTCATCCATGCAGCAGTAAGAAAAGGAACTCTGGATCTTGAGCTTTGTCCCGTTTTTGTAGGTTCCGCTTATAAAAACAAAGGTGTTCAGCCGTTACTCGATGCTGTCGAAAGCTATCTTCCATGTCCTACTGACATCGAAAATAAAGCTTTAGACCTCGACAATGAAGAAGCTGAAGTTATACTTGAATCAGTAAACGACAAAGCACCTGTTGCTCTTGCATTTAAACTGGAAGATGGACAATACGGTCAGCTTACTTACATAAGAGTTTATCAGGGACTGGTTAAAAAAGGTTCTGAATTATACAACATTAGAAGTAAGAAAAAATTCAAAGTCGGAAGACTCGTTAGAATGCATTCCAATAATATGGAAGACATTACTGAAGCAGGATCTGGTGACATCGTCGCTTTATTCGGAATCGACTGTGCATCAGGTGATACTTTCGTTCAGAATGGTCTGAACCTTTCCATGACTTCCATGTTCGTTCCCGAGCCTGTTATCTCTCTTTCCATTGAACCTAAAGATAAAAGTTCTTCAGATAAAATGGCAAAAGCCCTTAACAGATTTACTAAAGAAGATCCGACATTCAGAACTTATGTTGATGAAGAATCCAACCAGACAATCGTTCAGGGTATGGGTGAACTTCACCTCGAAGTATACATTGAAAGAATGAAAAGAGAGTATGACGCTGAAGTAATGACTGGTGCACCTCAGGTTGCCTATAGAGAAGCAATTTCTCAGAAAGTCGACTTTAACTATACTCATAAAAAGCAGACTGGTGGTTCCGGTCAATATGCTAGAATTGCCGGATTCATGGAACCAAATGAAGAAAGCGATTATGAATTTGTTAGTAAAATCAAAGGTGGAGCGATTCCAACAGAATACATTCCATCTTGTGATAAAGGTTTCCAGGCTGCTCTTGGCAAAGGTTCTTTAGTCGGACATCCGATTGTTGGTATTAAAATGACTATCAATGATGGTCAGTATCATGCGGTCGACTCTTCTGACCAGGCTTTCCAGACTGCCGGTAGAGCTGCTTTCAGAGAAGCATATTTGAAAGCGAAACCGATTATTCTTGAACCAATTATGAGAGTATCTGTCGAAGGTCCAACTGAGTTCCAGGGAAATATCTTTGGTAGTATCAACCAACGCCGTGGTATAATTATTGGATCAACTGATGAGGGTAACAACTGTACTGTTGAAGCAGATGTCCCTTTAAGTGAAATGTTTGGGTATTCTACTGTCCTTCGTTCTTCTACTCAGGGTAAAGCTGAGTTTACTATGGAGTTCCAAAAATACAGTAAAGTTCCAACTAGCATCTCTGAAGAACTAATTAAAGAGTTTGAAGAAAAAAACAAGAAGAAATAGTTCTTTCATGATCAAGGAGTTCAGAAATGGTAAAAGCAGAGCTAACTAAAAAAAGTCCCTTACGAATCCTCGAAAAAGCGACAGACGGCGGCCTTGGAAAAGGTAACATCGCAGTAATCGCTTCGAAGCGGGGAATTGGAAAAACAGCATGTCTTGTTCATATTGCAACAGACAAACTGATGCGGGATAAACATGTAATACACGTATCTTATTCTTCAAGAACTGACCATATTATCAATTGGTATGAAGATATATTTAAAGAGATCTCTCTCAAGAGAGATCTTGAAGACGCAATGGATGTTCATGATGAACTGATAAAAAATAGAGTGATCATGAACTTCAACCAGGACGGAGTGACTATGGACCAGGTTCTCAACAGTGTAAAAGCTATGATTGAGAATGGGCAGAAGTCTACTGATGCTATTGTAATTGACGGATATGATTTTACTAAAGACTGTGATGTCAATATCAAAAAAGTTAAACAATTTGCAAAGGATTTGTCTCTGGAAATATGGTTTACAGATTCCTATGAAGGAGAAGTCGTCAGTGAAGGCGATATCCCTCAGAATCTGAAATGTTGTGAAGAAGATCTTTCTATTGTTATGATTCTTAAAAATGAAGGTACAGCAATGAATCTTCATCTCGTAAAGGACCATGGCAAAACAGTTACCGAAGATCTATCACTGATACTTGATTCAAAAACGCTTTTGATTGCTCGTAAGTAAATCATTATTTAAATAATAAATACCCCGGTCATATGGCCGGGTTTTTTATTCTGAAATGTCCGCTACTGATCCTCTGGTAATCAGTTTGGGTTCAAATACCAGTTTCATTGGCAGCCGGTTAAAATCATTTTCAATTTCATCAATAAGTATCTTTGCCACCCATCTGCCCAGGTCGTATTTGGGATGGGCAAATGTTGTCAGTGGAGGGGACACGATAGCTGCGTTATTGTGATCGTCAAATCCCAGAACAGAGATCTCTTCAGGAACCTGTATCTGAAGTTCTGCCAATGCTTTGTAACCTTGAATGGCGAGATTATCATTAAAATAAAATATCGCAGTAGGTGGTTCTGCATTTTCTTCCATCATTTTTTTTGTCAGCAGATAACCTTGCAATCCATTCTCTGCTTCATCATGTCCTGAGAAGGGGTAACAATATTTCTCATCTAAGGGAAAACCTGCTTTCCTGAGTTCCTCGCTGAACCCTTTATGCCGGTCGAAACCCGGTTGGATATCCTGCTTATATATATACCCGATTTTGGTATGACCCATTTTTAGAAGGTACTGGGCTGCCAATTTACCAGCATATTCATCATCAAGTGTTACTGTAGAAACAGATTTTGCGCTAATACCCCAATGGGTAGTAACTATGGGAATCTCTGTTTTACGGAGTAGTGATAGAATTGGATGGTCATTTTGAATTTGAAGACTCTGTGTCGGCTCCAGTATCAGACCGGCAACTCCTTGATCTATGAGACTTTTTATAGAGTCATACTGTTTATTCTCTTTAGAATAATTGCTGGTCATAATTAAAGAGTAACCAGCTGCCTGAGATTCATCTTCAATCCCTCTCAGGATCTCTGTGTAGATATAATCCATAAAAAAATAGTTGACCAGTCCCAAAGTTTTAGAATCAGAAATACCTTTGTGTTTTCCTCTTTTCCCGGTATAAAAAGTTCCGCTGCCTCTACTTTTATCAATTAATCCTTTGTTTTTAAGTACATCGAGTGTTTTTCTGATAGTTGTACGGCTGACGGAATAAAGGTCCATCAACTGGTATTCTGTAGGCAGCTTATCTCCATAGGAAAAATCATTTTCCCGGAAATAACTTATGAGCTGTTCTTCAATCTGAAGGTATGTAGGGCTGCTTTTAGGTTTCATATTATAGTAATGATACAATAGATATTTATCATTATCCATAGTTTACGATATGTATCTAAAAAAGATACAAATAAATCTTTACAGGTTAAAATGACTGTGATAACATGACGAATACAAAGATGTATCTAAAAAAGATACAAAAAACAGGAGGATCACTATGTCATTTAAGACAAAAGTGTCGAGTATTGTTGTGTTGGTTGCTGTTTCGTTAATGCAGGTTTTTGGTGCTGGGCAGCAGGAAGCAGCTCAGATGTCTGCAGATCCCGCTGAATTGAGCGGAAAGATCACTGTATGGTCATTTACTGATGAAGTCGGGGGAATGATTGAACATTTTAATAAAAAATACCCCAATATTGAAGTTGAATTTGTTGTAATTCCAAATCAGGATGAAGTTTATCTGAATAAACTAGTTACAACTCTCAGATCCAGAGATAATGTTCCCGATGTATTTACCGGTGAAGCAGCTTTCTTCAAACAGTTTGTAGAAGCGGGATTCTGGGAGCCTATTTCTGATGCACCCTATAATGCAGAAGAATTGGTCGGAGACCTTGTACCTTATGTAACAGATCTTACGAGAGATGGAAACGGCAAAATGACAGCCCTTTCATGGCAGGCAACTCCAGGTGCTATGTTTTACAGAAGAAGCATCGCAAAAGAAGTTCTCGGCACAGATGACCCTGGTGAAGTCTCTAAATGGACCAGTAATATCGATACATATTATGAACTCGGTGAAAAAATTAAAGAAAAGTATTCAGGTGATAAATTTCTCGTATCCGGATATACAGATATGTCTCAGTTTATTTTTAATCAGAGAGCCGAACCATATGTAATAGATAATATATTGACAGTTCCTGAATCCCTCGTTGGCTATATGCAGCTTGCTAAAGATATGAGAGATAATGGTGTTGAAGGTGGTGTAGGTACATGGTCTCCAGCATGGTTCTCTGCTATGGCGGACAAATCAGTATTCTCTTTTATTCTTCCCACATGGGGATTGCATTATGTTCTTAAACCCAATGCTGAACCTGAGGCTAATAATGGCGAAATGGAATTTACAGGAGACTGGGGCCTGACTGTACCTCCCGCACCATATAGCTGGGGTGGAACGTTTGCCGGTATCAGCAGATTCAGTGAGAAAAAAGACCTGGCTTGGGCATTCGTAAAACACATTGGTTCCGATCCTGAGTTTATGAAATTTTGGGCTGAGAAAACCGGAGATTTCGTAGGAAACCTGAAAGTTGTTGAAGAGATAAAGGGCGATTTTTCAGATCCTTTTCTAGGCGGTCAGAATCATTATGAATACTTCTATAATGAGGCTAAAAAGATAGATGTATCCAGAATAGGTCCATGGGATTTCCAGATTGAAAATGCCTGGGGAGATCAGGTAGAACTTTATGCAAATGGTGAGAAAACGATGGATGAGGCAATTGACGGATTCATAGTTGCGATTGCAGATATTTTACCCGATGTCAATGTAATACTGGAAGGAAGATAACCTTCTGAGTAATAGGGGCTATCCAGAAGATCTCTCTTCTGTTTCAGCCCCGTTTTTTTATTTTCATTTTAAGGAGCTTATTCATGGCCGGCAGAAATTTTACCTTTTTTAAAAAACGGGGTAACAAGGGATATTTATTTATACTTCCCTTTTTTCTCGTAATGATCTCATTTCAGCTTTATCCGATACTGTATACTCTCAAATTGAGTACTACGTCTCCTGTAAATCTGTTTGAAAATAAATTTGTCGGTATAGAGAACTATGAAAGACTCCTTACTAATGAAGTCTTTTTAAAATCCATTTTCAATACCTGGTTTATCTGGTTGATGAACTTCATTCCCCAGATCGTTTTCGCCTTATTGCTTGCTGTGATTCTCTACGAATGGCAAATCCGGGGTAAAGATGCCTTTAGAACTGTATTTTTTCTGCCCAATCTTGTTACAGCAGCTTCTATCGGTGTTCTTTTTGCAGTACTGCTCGACTGGCAGCATGGTTCCCTTAACCATATTCTTATGGCTTTGAAATTTATAATAGAACCTATTAACTGGTTATCGAAGGTGTCTATTGCGAGAGGAGCCGTTGCTTTTATACAGTGGTGGCAGTGGTTTGGATACACAACTATCATTGTAATGGCAGGGTTGAGTTCCATTTCAGGAGAACTCTATGAAGCGGCATTTATTGATGGAGCGAGTAAAACTCAGGCTTTTTTCAGGGTAACGCTGCCTCTTCTTCGTCCAATTATATTATATGTTGTCATTACATCCCTGATTGGAGGACTGCAAATTTTCGATATTCCGAGAGTTCTCACAAATGGAAGAGGTGCTCCCGATAACGCAATCACCACTATGGTGCTCTATCTCTACAACCAGGCTTTCAAAAACTTTAATGTCGGTTACGCTTCTTCTGTTGCCTATACTCTGTTTTTTATGATTCTGTTTTTTTCTATTCTGTCATTCAAACTCCTTTCAGGTAAGAAACAGAGAGGAGGCAGTGAATTATGATATACAAAAGAAGCAGAGTAGAAAGTATTCTACTTTATACTTTACTAATAATATTGGCAGTTTTAGCCATAATTCCATTTTATATGATGGTTATCAATTCCACTCACACTAATGTTGAAATTTCAAAAAGCCTATGGCTGACACCGGGCACGGCAATAATAGACAATTATAAAATTATTCAGGGCAAAGTAAATATTTGGCGGGGATTTATGTCCAGTGCCATTATTGCAGTACCTTCAGTTATTCTCTCTGCATTTTTCAGTGCTCTGACCGCTTATGGTTTTGCCAAGTTCAATTTCAAGGGAAAAGAAGCTTTCTTCTGGGTGATTCTGGCGACTATGATGGTACCACAGCAGCTGGGGCTGATAGGTTATTATGACTTGTGCGTACAGCTGGGACTGATTGACAGTTTTCTGCCTCTGATTTTACCAACGGCAGCTAACGCGGCAATGGTATTTTTTGTACGGGCTTATATACAATCCTCTATACCTGATTCTCTGATTGAAGCGGCGATTATAGATGGTGCAGGTGAATTTTATATTTTTATAAGAATTATCTTTCCACTGGCTCTGCCATCAATTGGAACCATGTCGATTTTTACATTTATCAATAAATGGAATGATCTTATAACACCAATGGTATTGCTGAACTCGGCCAAAAAATTTCCCATGCCCGTTGTTGTCTCCAATATCAGGGGATTATATGAAACTAATTTCGGCGCCATATACCTGGGTGTCACAATTTCCGTGATTCCCATATTGCTTGTCGTTGTTTTCTTTTCGAGGTCTATTATCAGTGGCCTGACTGTCGGAGCTGTAAAAGGATAATGGATATGAATGATAAATATGAAATCGTAGTACAGAATCCGGTATTACCCGGATTCCACCCGGACCCTTCAATATGCAAAGTCGGTGATTATTACTATATAGCGACCAGCACTTTTGAGTATTTTCCCGGAGTTGCGATACACAAAAGTCGCAATTTACAGGATTGGACGATCTGTCCCAATGCTTTGAGAAGAAAAAACCAGCTCAATATGGACGGGAATCCCTCTTCCGGAGGAATATGGGCGCCTTGTCTCACACATGATAAGGGAACGTTTTATTTAATATATACAGATGTCAAAGAGTGGTTGGGAGCCCTTAATACACAGGGATTTAAAGATAGTCACAATTATCTCACTACAGCACCTTCAATTGAAGGTCCCTGGTCTGACCCGGTGTATCTCAACTCCTCGGGATTTGATCCTTCACTGTTTCACGATGAAGATGGGAGAAAATGGTTTGTCAATATGATCTGGGATTATCGCAACTGGGAAAATAATTTCGGAGGTATCGTACTTCAGGAATTTGATGAAGAGAATGGGTGCCTGACTGGTCCTATCGAGAATATTTTCAGAGGCACGGATTTAAAGCTGACTGAAGCTCCCCATCTTTACAAAAGAAACGGGTTCTATTACCTGATGACTGCTGAAGGTGGAACATCTTATTTCCATGCTGTGACCCTTGCCAGAAGCAGGAATATCAATGGTCCATATGAGGTTCATCCCGATAAACATCTTCTTACGGCAGTCTCTGACAGACCTGCTTTAGAAAAAGCACTCTCTACAAATGATTTCAAAAATGCTTCTTCAGCTCTGCATCCAGGTCTACAGAAAGCCGGGCACGGTAGTATGGTCCCGTGGACTGATGATGAATGGATTCTTGCGCATTTGTGCGGCAGACCCCTGGAAAATACAGGTAGATGCCCATTGGGTCGTGAGACTGCGCTTCAAAAGATTGTCTGGAAAGAAGATGATTGGCCATACCTCGATGGTAAAGGAGCTTCAGAAACAGTTCATTTTCCCCAAAAAAAGAATATCAGACCCATTGAAAAAAATAGAGAACTTGTCAGCTGGATTGAAAACTTTGACAGGAATAAATGGGATTATCAGCTCAATACTCTGAGAAATCCTTCCGGAGATAATTATTTACTGAACGAAAGACCTGGTTGGCTGCGTTTAAATGGAGCTGAATCCCCTGTAAGCAGGTTTAATCAGACTTTGCTTGTTCGTAGAGTACAGCATTTTAACTGGTCCGTAGAGACTCGTTTGGATTTTTCACCTGATGACTTCCAACAGTTTGCCGGATTGATAGTGCGTTACGATGAAACAACTCAGTTGATCTTCAGGGTGAGCGACAACTACGGAGTGCGCAGTCTCGGGATCATCAGTTATGATCTGAATCAACAGGATTTGCCATTGGGTAGAGATGAAATAGCTCTTGATGATGGTCCTGTTTCTCTCAGAGTTTATGTCTCAGGCAGGGATCTCCAGTTCAGTTATTCTCAGAATAGTTCCAGCTGGAAGAAAGTCGGACCTGTATTTGATTCGTCAATTTTTTCTGATGATTATGTGAACCCAATGGGTTTTACAGGCACTTATGCCGGTCTCGGTGCCTGGGATGTGTCAGGGCGGAGAAAATCTGCAGATTTTGAATACCTGAAATACAATCAGGAAGTTGTAATATGAAAAATGTCCTGTTGTGTATAGGAATTATTCTGTCAATAAATCTTCTTTTGGGATGTGCATCCAATATGAATTTAAAAGATAAATATAAGGACTATTTTCCATTAGGTGCTGCAGTAAATGCAGCCACTATAACATCTTCAGAAGATCTCTTGAAAACACATTTTAAGAGCCTTACAGCTGAGAATGAGATGAAACCTGAATCAATACACCCCCGTTTGGGCAAATGGCAATTCTATGGGGCAGATGAAATTGCAGATTTTGCAAGAGATAACAATATGCTTATGAGAGGTCATACTTTTGTCTGGCATCAGCAGATGCCTGGATGGTTTTTCTCATCTATGGGTGGCCCTGTTGATCGGGAACTTCTATTGGAAAGAGTGAAAGAACATATGGAAGTCATGGCTGAGCGCTACAATGATGTTGTATATGCCTGGGATGTGGTCAATGAGGCAATCTCAGATGAAAAAGAAGAATATTTGCGTCCTTCCCCTTTTCTGAAAATAATAGGAGAGGATTATATAGATTTAGCCTTTCATATGGCTCATGAAATAATGCCCGAAGCAAAACTGTTTTACAATGATTATTCGGTTCTGGATCCGGTAAAGCAGGATAAGATCTATAAATTACTCTCAGATATGATTGATCGGGGAGTCCCCGTTGATGGAATAGGACTACAGGGGCACTGGGATATTTATTATCCCGAAGCACATATACTTGAAGAGGCTATTGAACGGTTTGCCGGACTGGGTCTCGATATTCATATAACAGAACTCGATGTTTCATTTTTCAAATTCAGTGACAGGGATTCCCGGTATAAAGAACCGCCGCCTTCCCTGTTGAAAATGCAGAATGAGCGTTATGACTCCATCTTCGAAGTTCTGCGGAGAAACCATGATAAAGTTCAGGCTGTTACGTTCTGGGGTGTCGCAGACTATTCCACCTGGCTCGATCATTTTCCTGTAAAGGGGAGAAAAAACTGGCCACTCCTTTTTGATGTGGACCAAAATCCAAAACCCGCCTTTGATTCAGTAATGGATTTTAGATAGCCTTCCTCACATCATTTTCATTGTACCTTTATAGAGTGATATATCAGTTGTCAGAATCATGGCACCTTCTTTTTTATCGAGATCTCCTGTGATCTGTTCAATGCCGGCGACTATGTCTGCTTCTTTATTTTCCGGTATAAGCACCATGATTGTTTTACTATGGTTTTTCTTTTCATTCATAAAACCTATAAATGTGGCAAAAAGAGGGATGCTGGAAATGTATTCGCCCATTCCCGACGAATCGATGATAGTGGCTCCTTCAATGCCTTCCTGAATAAAATATTCCAGAATATGATAGAGGAAATCATCAAAGTAGAGAACGAGCAGCATAAGTTTCATCTTCTGCTTTTCTACTGTTTTTTCCTCCCTTTCGACGGTGTTTTTTAGAAACACTTCGACAAGGGCTGATTCACTTGTCGCCCCGAGCAGCTCTTTTTTCACTCTTTCCTGTGACATGGCTCTGGAGATGGACGCCAGTATCTGCAAGTGTTCATTCACCGATTCTTCAGGTCCGAGAATAACAAAAATAATCTTGGCTTTTTTCTTGTCGAGAGTTTCAAACTCTACACCTTTTGAATCTGTGACAATAAACAGAAGGAATTCTTCCATCCCTTTAATACGGGCATGGGGAATGGCTATTTCATTTCCGAAACCGGTAGATCCCTGATTTTCTCTTTCTACAAGTTTTTTATAGATATCCCCATCGGAAAAACCTTTTAATTTACTGCTTTTAACAGCCAGTTTTGCCAGTTTCTTCAACACATCATCTTTTTTCTTTGCTTTTATGCCGCAACTGCAGCTCTTAATATCTGTAATTTTAATTAAATCCATTTTATTCCTCCTCCATAGCGTTCACAATTGCATATTTTGAAAGGGGTGGTCCTGTTAGTTCATTAAAAAATACAGCCAGTAATACTACATTGACCATAAGTGTTATCGTGTTCTGCTGATCCTGAGTAAGCGTCTGAATAATAGGAGAAGTTTGTATCATTAGAACAAGTCCAATGGCTACACCCGCCTGAGGCAGCATACAAAATCCAAGATACTTCTTAATATTGTTGGCAGATTTTGCCGCTTTTGCACCGAGATACACTCCAAAATATTTTGCAAAAGCTCTCGATGCAATAAATACTGCCCCGAAAAGCAGGATTTCTTTTTTTATTAATGCAACAGGATTCAATTCTGTTCCGGCAATAATGAAGAATAATGCATAGATCGGTGGAGAAAGAGGTTCCAGAATTCTGAATATTCTGTGATTTCTCGGAGAAATGTTGATTATAACGGCACCGGCAGCCATATTTGAAAGCAGCGGAGATAAGTGGAAGAAAATAGCAAGGGTCGTTTCGACTAGAACCAGTGCCAGGGTAAGTATCAATATCTCTCCGGTATTCGAATGCTTTTTTGTTACCTTGTGGATCAGAAATCCGAAAAGCGCCCCTACTGCTAAGGAAAGTATTATCTCCTGGAATGCGTGGAATATCAGGAGAAGTGCTCCATGTCCTCCTGATGCCGCGTGAGGGGTCAGCATCCCTGTGGCAAGGGCAAATGTGATACTGAATATAATTACTGCTCCGGCATCATCCATGGCGACGACACCGTAGAGCCTGTCTATGAATTTACCATGAGCCCTCAACGACTGAACAATGGCAACAGTTGCCGCAGGTGCTGTAGCAGTCGCAATTGCACCCATGAGTAGGGCAAAAGGTAATTCCATCTTAAATATGAATAAGCTGATGGAAACGACGATATATGTGAGCATTATCTGAAATATTGTCAGAATGATGACTTCTTTGCCCATTACTTTCAATTTGGTTATATAGAATTCACCTCCGATTGTAAGGGCTATAAGAGCAAGAGCTACATCAGTAATCACCGATAAACCGGAATGAGCGGGAATAACCTGGAATACGGCATCGCCCATTAGCAGACCGGAAATAATATAACCTGTAATTTCGGGCAGTTTGACTTTATCAGCCAGTTTTCCCAAAAAGTAACCGAATATCAATAATATACCAATGACAAAGAGGGGATAGTGACTCAAAAGCTCTTTCATCTCTAAAAAATCATGTAACAAAGTATCCATGAGATTAATTGTAGAAGCTAAATGAATAATATGTAAATCTATTTTTCAGAAAGCCAGTTTTTTGCATCATTTAAATCGGAAAAAAACAAAATGTGCAGATCGTAGGCTTTCTTTACAATGTCCGGTTCTATTTCCTGTTCCAGTTGAATTCCATTGAAAGCAGCAGCTTTGATATGTTGAACATTATTGGAAACGAACTCTTTTGCGATTTCAAAAAATTTATGAGTATAGGGAATTCCCGAAAAATCAGCCAGTAAAAGTTGAGGATTGTCTTTTTTATTAAGAATATCAGAAGTTCTGTGTAGTATTTCACGGAAAAAAATCTTGTCATCTTCATATTCCCGCAAATTTAGAAAGATTATGCTTTTACCATTAGACGATAACGTTTTTAATCTGTCCATTTTACATTCCTCTTACAACTTGAATTTAATAAATGCTGTAAGAGAATTCAAATTTATTTACTTTTTGTTTTTTTCCCGGGCAATCAGACCATTGAGAAAGTTTCTCAATAACTGATCTCCACAGGGTTTATAGTTCCTGTGGTTTTTATTCCTGAACAGGGCACCGAGTTCACTTTTTGAAATTTCAAAGTCACTCAGTTTCAATGTTTCGATTATATCCGTATCTTTCATATCAAAGGCTATTCTTAACTTTTTAAAAATGTCATTATTATCCATATCGTTTATATTAACATATACGTTATGCATTGAACAATGTAATGATTAAGTCGAAAATTAATTCAGGTATAAAGAATGGAACAGAGTATATATTATTCATTAAGATTTAATTTAAATGAAAATGCCGAAAATCTCGGGAATCTCTTCTCGTCAATAAATTTTTTTGCAGAACTTTACTGCCGGCTGGATAACCTTCTCATCAGCGCTCTTCCCTTAAAACTTGAATTTTCCAGATCACTAAAAGATTTTGGAGAAAATTCTTTTTTATTTGTTTTTAAAGATCATATTCTATATCCCGGCCAGTTCCCTCTTGGCCATCAACCTGAGCTGAAAGATGTGGAAACATGGTTGACAAGCAGTAGAAATTTATTTTCCGGTGTTTTTAAACAGGGTTTTTCACACACAACAGATGAGTTGAAGTCAATGCTCGATGAGCTGGGAGAGCAATTGGATTTTGGAGATTTGATCAGCTACAGGACACTAGACAAGGATGAACTTGATAATATTATACTCGATTTTCAAAATGCCAGAAAATTTCTTGATTCCGAAGATGGAATTATTATTTTTGAGTAAAAATAAATTGTAAAAAAGTTGGAATTTTTATATAAATGGAGTCAAAATAATATTAGAAAATGTTTAGTTTGGGAGGAGTTGTATGAGTGATTTTGATGATCAAGATGGCTTTATGTCTCTAGACGATCTAGATAACGAAGAGCAATCTGCAGCAGGTGTTGGTAGTGATGACTGGGGCGATTCATTTGATGATATGGATTCAGAAGCATGGGATAACGAATACCATGCAGAAGATGAAGAACTTGAAGATGATCCCTGGGCTCTCGGCTAGTGATCTATTGTAAAAATCTTATATAACAAGAGACTGTCCCAGCCCTTTTGCGGAGCTTATGTGACAGCCTCTTTTTTTTTATGCGCAAAAACTGTTTAAAATCTCTTTGAGGGCTTTGTTCTGTTCTACATGTATTGATTCAGGATTAAATCCATTTGTTTGTAAATGTAAACTGAACTGATTCCATTCTTTGTATTTTTTATCTGTTTTTGTGATAAATCTCTCTTTGAAATAAACCACTTCGGGATTTCTTTTAGATCTGTGGTCAAAATGATCCACTTTTTGTTTACTCAGATCAATTTTAATTCGATCATGCATTTCCGGAAGTAGTTTATTTTCGAAATCATCATAGAGATAATAGGTAACTTTTGATGATTTTTTATGGATTTTTACTATATCTGCAGATTCTGGATCTCCATAGAAGAATGAAGAGCAACCTATGTAAACCCTTAATGCCGGATGAAGTTTTTTGATCAGTGATGTATGAATCCACATGGCATCCTTGTCCTGAATCCCGTATTCACATAATTCACATAATTCTGAAATTGTCCGGGGATTACTCAGGCAGGATAAGAGCTTTCTACTTTCGGCCAGAGCTCTTATATTATTTCCGAGATATGTAATAATTTTATCTTTAATGTATTGTGGCATAGATGAGAGAACATTTTCATTCTTTAATTTTGCCAGAGCCAGATAAACCAGAAGGTCTTCTTTGATATTGCCAGAAGCGGAAAGCTGAATATTGAGGTTGAACATTTCCTTAAAGTCTGGATCTTTAAAAAAGTAAAACAATCCGGGGGCGGCGGGAACTGCGGGAATATTCAGAGTGTTTTGTAATATCCTATCAAGACCTTTGCTCTTTTTTTCACTTGTTGTGACAGCAAATACCTTGTTCGTATGATTCCAGATCTCACCAGCTGCTTTTAAAATTATTTCAGGATTGTCCTTCAGATCGTTATTATTTATTGTCAGACCTGTAATATCATAAAATTCTGAATTTATCTCACTGAAGTCATTGTAATGGTGATAACTGTTTTTATTCTGAATAAGATTATGTTTTACTAAATATTTTTCTATTTTCATCATATATTTCGTTATTAAAACTCCTAAGACGATTCTCGTAAAATTTAGGGTGAATCATGATAATATCGAATTTGATTTCTGAATTTCAATAGGTTTTCTGAAAATATATTTTATTTATTTTTTTGAATTCTATTGATCTTTTGGAGGAGTTCTGAATTCCTGAATAATTCATTCACAGCTTATACACATAAAAAAACTAATATTCTGAATAGCTTGTGGAAAACTTGTTGAAAACTTCGAAAAAGCTGTGAATTCATTGAAATTTGGAGAATTCATAGAATTTAATATTGGTCAATTAACTTAGCAAATATTAATAATAAAAATGAAACCATGGAGAAAATGGAGGTTATTGATGTTTCATAGCCGATTTTAGAAATTTATTGAGAATTCTTTACTACTGGTGTCAACAATTGTGTATTACAATTATTTTTTCATTAGGGGAATTTCCTTGTGGATAACTTGTGTATAAATTCGCTGAAACATCAAAATTTCAAGGTTTTATCGTAAATTCAGTATTATTTTTCAACAGGATGAAAGTAATTATCAATGGGATCTTTTTTCTTTTTGGCTTTTTTTTCTTTCCTGTTATTCTTATATCTACCGGAGATAAGAACGTATAGAGAAGCAACAGGTAATATTATTGCAAATGTAATGGCTACAGCCATTTGATTCCATAAAAAAGCTGTGATACCCAGTGAGAAGGATATAACAATGAGAATCATTATTATTATTGACTTCATATTCCTAATATAAGCTAAAATTTATGAAATTTCACCTCTTGCTTGTAGTGACGATTTTCATCGGCTATAGTAGGGATATGCCAGATTATAAGCTTTATATGAGCAACCGTTTAGATTCATTTGTAAAAGATTTCAGTCATATTTTACAACCGGGTCCCCTTTTCAGAGATAAAGTTTGCATTGTTGTCCAGAATAAGAGTATTGGAGACTGGCTGAAATTGGAAATTGCTAGGCACTGTGGCATCTCGGCTAATTTGAACATCGTTCTACCTGAAAACGCCGTGAGATCATTTATCCATTCTTTTCAGGTCGGCCGCAATTTGCTTTTGTCTCCGACTGGTGATGGTGAAAAAGCCGTTCTGTTTATGGACAATCTCAAAATCATTATTTATAAGAAGCTTGAGCACCTGCTTCATACAGGTAATAAAAATATTGAGTTTTCAAACTCTCTTTACAATAGTCTTGAAAAATATGTAAAAGGTCTATCTTCAGAAGAAAGTGATTATGAGGCAATAAACAGTTTGCGGCTGTATCAGCTTTCGGACAGTATCGCCGGTCTGTTTTATTATTATGGGATGAATTGCCAGAAGTTGACTGCAAGCTGGGAGAAGAACATTCCATTTTTTCCTGCAAAAGCAGATGAATCTCTGAAAAATCATGAAAAGTGGCAGATGGCTTTATGGAATGAATTGTTTACTGAAAGCAGTGTTTATGTTCATTTGAGTAGTATTTTAGCTTCTATTGTAGAGAAAAAAGATATTTATGATGGTGATCCCTGTAGAATCGTTCTGTTCGGTTCAGCATTTCTCGGTGATTCATCACTGCAATTTTTTGATCATCTTTCAAACTATATTCCCGTTGATCATTTTATTTTGAGTCCAGGCAATAGTGATGATCCCTTTAAAATGGATTTGTTGAAAAACTGGGGATCACTTTTTGAAGGTTTCAAAAAGCTAGTCAAAGGAGAGACTTTTGCCAACTTCACTTTGAATAAAGACAAAACAGTACTCGCACATATTCAGAATAGTTTTATTCATAATGAAAATCCCGATGTACCTTTTGTCGTATCTGAAAAAGATGACAGCCTCAAAGTAATTTCCACAACTGGTAAATGGCGGGAGGTAGAAGCTTTGAAAAACAGGATTCTGAAACTTCTCGATAGCGATGATACACTGCAGTTGACTGACATCGGTGTGTTGGCCCCGGATATAAATGAATACTCCCATTATATAGATGCTGTATTTTCATCTAAGGGGAATACAAATCTGCCTTACAATATTATTGATTTAAGAGGAGATGAAGATTCTCCTTTTATCAGTGCCTTTGTGTGCCTGCTCAGTCTGGCCGGAGCCCGCTTCACAAGAAAAGAGCTTTTTTCTCTTTTTTCCAACCGTTGCTTTGCTGAGAAAAATGGGATTTCTTCCGGTGAGTATAATACGTGGCTCGAGATGTGTGCCAATGTGAATATCAAGTGGTCCGTCGATGAAAATCAGAAGAAAGAACTGAATGTTAAAGGAAGCAGATACAATAGCTGGGAAAGAGGTTTTGATAGAATCCTCGAGGGCATTGCTCTTTCTGAAGAAGAGGATCCTCTGGCTGCTCCTTATGAACTTTTTAATGAAAGTTCAAATGTTTCAGCTGGTAAAATGATGCACATAGTCAGGTCTCTAAATCTGGATATAAATTCTCTGACAGGTGTTAAATTACAACTTGAAGAGTGGATCCTTCTCTGGGAATCTATAATGGATACCTATTTGAAACCATCGGAATCACACCCTATCGATACTAAAGACAGGCTGAGACTCAAAGGTTGTTTCAGGGATATTCTGAATATGATGAACGACCTGAATAATCTGGAAGAGCTCGAAAACCGTCAGTTTGATTTTTTTATGTTTAAATCACTGATTATGGAATTTATAAATAAATCCGGTGGAAGCAAAGGGCGATATTTGACTCAGGGAATAAGCTGTTCATCATTGAAACCCCTGAGAGCTGTCCCTTTTAAGATTCTGCTGGTTCTGGGATTGAATGAAGAGGTTTTTCCTGCAATTGAGGATCCTCTCAGTTTTGACTTGAAAGATAGTTCATATGTCAAAGAGATTATTTCTATTGATCTCTCGAGAAGAAGCAGTGACAAGTATACATTTCTGGAGATATTTCTGTCAGCCCGAGAGAAGGTCTTTCTCTTCTACAGAGGAAGAAATAATGTCGACAATGAAAAACTTCAGCCATCACCTTTACTGACGGAAATGTCGGAATATTTCGATAAACATTTCCAGTGTGAAGATGGTTCCGGATATTACAAAAGTATTCACGAAGAAGAGAAACTGCAGCCTTTTGACCGGGAATATTTTTCCCCGGGCTCTCCACTTTTTTCTTATAGCACAAGAGATTTTAATCTTGCGCGCATTTATTACAATGACAAAAAAGTTACTGAACGGGATAGAAACTTTGAAGAGATCCCTCTTAAAGTGGAAGATTCCATAATAGACATCACAATAAAAGATCTCAAGAAATTTCTCGATAATCCGGTAAAATACTTCTTTAACAGAACAATCGGAGTTTATATGGAAGATCTGGAAATTCTAGAAGAAGATATTTTTGAAAACATAGAACTCGACTTTTTCGAGAAGAGATCTTTCTTAAAAGATCTGGTTTTATCAGATGTCATAAATGATGAAACAATCGGCAATATTGATAAAATCATCAAAAATTATTTCCAGATGCAAAATCGCCGAGGTGAAATCATTGACAGCGAATTATCTATTCCAGATGTAGAGAAAATCAGTGAGTCTGTAAAGCAGACAGTTGAGAATCTGAAGAATGATAACTTTCTTTCATCCAAACCGGATCCCGTAGTTTTCACTTTCGGAGAAAAAGAAGACCTTGAACACAATATCATTGAATCACCTGTCATAGATCTGAACCGCGGTATTAAAGTCCGGCTTTCCGGCTCACTGCCTCCTCTTTATATATATCCCGATAAAACAGTGACATATATCGATATCATCAGTGGGAAGAAACCTTCAGATCATCACTGGATACAGCCATTTTTAATCAATAAGCTTCTTCCGGTAAAAGTGAAAGCTCAAAAAGGATTAAAATCCTTTCTCGTTTCACCTGAAGAGGTATTTACAACTGAATTTAGTCAGCAAGATGATTTGTCTCTGAAGCAGCTCGTTTCGAGTTATATCGACAATCTTGAAAACCCGATTCCCCTTTATCCTGAGCTGGCTGAGAGTTTGAAAGATAAAAAAGATCCCGGAAAAGAAATCAGCAGCAGTGATCTTAGAATACTATTTCTGGAAAAGTGGATTGAAGAAGAGGGGAAAATGCCCTTTGGGTATTCAGAGTTTAAAAGCTGTCCCTATCGATTCAAAGCGTATTCCGGGTTACCGGAAATAGATGAAGGAAAACTACTCAACTTTTACGAAAGCAGC
>Ga0209692_10000950_pt1 | contig 47012 bp, 44 predicted proteins | sample tdDd472_FD_187129 | JGI IMG/M metagenome (GOLD analysis project Ga0209692, IMG submission 187129) | Marine sediment microbial communities from the Atlantic coast under amendment with organic carbon and nitrate - tdDd47.2 (SPAdes)... | ecosystem: Environmental > Aquatic > Marine > Coastal >... | reverse complement strand
GACGTCTCCATCCGGGGCGTCGACGCGTGACCGACGGGCGGAAACGGGTCGCCGTCTTCGTTTCCGGCGGCGGGTCCAACCTGCAGGCGCTGATCGACGAATGCGCCAAACCGGATTCGCCGGCCCGCATCGTTCTTGTCCTGTCGAACAACGCCGACGCTTTCGGGCTGCAGCGCGCGGCCAAGGCCGGCATCGCGACGTCCGTCGTCGACCATCGCGAATTCGCCGACCGGCCCAGTTTCGAACAGGCGATTTCAAAGGCTCTTGCCGCGCAGCATGTGGACATCGTCTGCCTCGCCGGTTTCATGCGGGTCCTGACCCCAGATTTCGTCGAAGCCTGGCGCGACAGGATGCTGAACATCCACCCCTCGCTTCTGCCGGACTACAAGGGCCTGCACACCCACGAACGGGCTCTGCAGGACGGCAGGACGGAACATGGCTGCACGGTCCACCTCGTCCGCCCGGCCCTGGACGACGGCCCCCTGCTCTTACAGGCGAAGGTGCCCATCCTGCCGGAGGACGATCCGGACCGCCTGGCCGCCCGCGTCCTGGTGCAGGAACACCGCATCTACCCCGCCGCCCTGCGCCTCTTGGCGTCCGGCGCCGTTTCCGTCGACGGCGAGAGGGCGGAGATCAACGGCCGACCCGGTCCGCTGGTTTGGACCGCCGCCGATTGAAAACCATCGTTTCCCCTTATGGAACTACTTGAGAACGCGTGAAAAATCCCTAAAATCGCGTGCATGAACGGCCGGCCGACGGCGGCAGACAGATACGGGGGATACCGATGGAAGAAATGGAATTCAAGAAGGCTCCGCAAGCGAACCTGCAGACCTGGGCCGGTGTGGGCCGCATGATCGCGCTCTCGAGCATCGCGATCATGGTGCTGCTGGCGATCATGGCCGCAACGCTGGTCTAAATTCCGTTCGGGCAAGGCGAGCGCCTTTAGGCACACCAAAAACGACTTCTTCAGGCGCGGCCCTTTCGGTATAAGGCTGCCGCGCGGAATTCCGCGCCTGCAAAATTGAGGCGTTAAAATGAACACCAACAACCGAATCGTCTTCACCCGGCCGCGAAATTGGCCGGGTTTTGCCGTTCTGATGACGGCCATCGCTATTTCCACCCTGGTGCCGACGACGGACGGCGCGCGGGCGGAAACCCTGCTGGAGCGGGGCGCCTACCTTATGAACAGCATAGCCGTCTGTGGGAATTGCCATACCCCGAAGGGACCGCAAGGCGACATTCCGGGCATGGAGCTTGCCGGGATGGAGAACGTGTATGTCGTCCCGGAAATGACGGTGCACGCCCCCAACATCACGCCCGACGCCGAAACCGGGATCGGCGGCTGGACCGACGCGCAGCTCATCAAAGCGATCCGCGAAGGAATCCGGCCCGACGGGACGATCATCGGACCGCCGATGCCCGTCGCCCGCTACCGCGGCTTGTCGGACCGGGACGCCGAGGCGCTTGTGGCCTATATCCGCTCGGTCGCCCCGGTTCGCAACACCGTGCCGAAGTCGGTCTATAACGTCCCGCTGCCGCCGAGCTATGGCCCGCCGGTCGGATCCGTGCCGGAACCGTCGCGGACGGACCGGTTGGCCTATGGCGCCTATCTGGCGGGGCCCGTGGCGCATTGTACGGAATGTCATTCGCCGATGGGGCCGCAAGGGCCCGATCTGGAAAACGCCTTGGGCGCCGGCGGCATGGAAATCCCCGGTCCCTGGGGCGTGAGCGTATCGGCCAACATCACCCCGACCGGCCTGGCCGACAGGACGGATGAGGAAATCAAGCAGATGATCAGGACCGGCATCCGGCCGGAAGGCAGTCGCATGATGCCGCCCATGCCCTACCCCGCCTATGCGACCATGTCCGCGCAGGACCTGGACGCGATCGTCGCCTATCTGCGGACCCTGCCGCCGAAATAGGACGGTCAGCCGAAAGCGGCCGCCCGGCTTGAAAACCGGCATGAAAAAAGGCGGGGCCCGGTTGGGGTCCCGCCTTTTCCTTGGCCGTCTTGCCGTCGGGCTGAAACCTTAGCCGACGATTTCGGTGCCCGCGAAGAAATAGGAGATTTCCTGGGCCGCGGTTTCCGGCGCATCGGAACCGTGGACGGAATTCGCTTCGACGGATTCGCCATACAGCTTGCGGACCGTGCCGTCATCGGCATTGGCCGGGTTCGTGGCGCCCATGACTTCACGGTTCTTGGCGATGGCGTTTTCGCCTTCGAGAACCTGGACCACGACCGGACCCGAGGTCATGAAAGCGCAAAGTTCGCCATAGAAGGCGCGTTCCTTGTGAACCGCATAGAAGGTCTCGGCCTGTTCCGTCGTCAGACGCATCCGCTTCTGCGCGATGATGCGCAGGCCGGCGTCTTCGAACATGGCGTTGATCTTGCCGGTCAGGTTCCGGCGCGTGGCGTCCGGCTTAATGATGGAAAGTGTCCGTTCAACTGACATTGTATGCCTCTTAGTCTCTCTCGTGTCTCAACGTTTCTTTTCGCCTTTCCGTCCCAAATCCACCGCGGCACCGTAAAGCCAAGGCATCAATCTCTAGCCATTGTCAGGCAGGAGCGCGCCTTGTGATCGGTCTTTCTCTTGGTGGGTTCGGGAGAGGCTCTTCGTCGCGTGATCTTCGCTACCGCCGTCCCAAATGGCGGCGATGGCGGGCTTATAGCCCCGTGCGCGCCACACCGCAAGTGCACTGCATGCCGACCATCCCCGTGGGGCGCGGCGGATCAGGGGTATCGACCGCCGGCATCAGGGGTTTTGCGCAGCGCCGCCGGAAATGCTATGCGCCGCTGACCAGCCAAGGCGCAGGCCAAATTTCAGAACGCAGATCCATACATGCTGACCATCACCGACATATCCTACCGTCTCGGCGGGCGAACCCTGTTCGACAAGGCCAGCGCCCAGATCGGCGACCGGCAAAAAGTCGGTCTGGTCGGCCGCAACGGGACAGGCAAATCGACCCTGCTGCGCATGCTGCGCGGGGAACTGGCGCCCGACGAAGGGGAAATCACCGTCGCCGCCCGGCGGCGGGTCGGTTCGGTCGCGCAGGAAGTGCCCAGCGGCGACCGGTCGCTGCTCGATATCGTCCTGGAGGCGGATGTGGAGCGTACCGCCCTGCTGGAAGAGGAAAAGACGGCGACCGATCCGCACCGCATCGCCGATATCCACACCCGCCTGGCCGATATCGGGGCCCATTCCGCCCCGGCCCGCGCCGCGATCATCCTGTCCGGCCTGGGTTTCGACGAGGAAGCCCAGCAACAGCCGATCGACAATTTCTCCGGCGGCTGGAAAATGCGCGTGGCGCTCGCCGCCGCCTTGTTCTCCGAGCCCGATTTCCTGCTGCTCGACGAACCGACGAACCATCTGGACCTGGAAGCCGCCCTCTGGCTCGAGGACTATTTGTCGAGCTATCCGCGCGGCCTGATCCTGGTCAGCCACGACCGCGGCCTGTTGAACCGTATCCCGGAAATGATCCTGCATCTGGATAACGGAAAACTGACCCGCTATTCCGGCGGGTACGACCGTTTCGAAAGGACGCGCGCGGAACAGCAGGCCCGCCAGGCGGCCCTCTATTCGAAACAGCAGGAACAGCGCCGGCATATCCAGTCTTTCGTCGACCGATTCCGCGCCAAGGCCACCAAGGCCCGGCAGGCGCAAAGCCGGCTGAAGATGCTGCAGCGCATGGAACCGATCGCCGCGGTGGTCGAGGACCGGTCGATCACCTTCAACCTGCCGAAGCCGGACCCGCTGTCACCGCCGCTCATCGTGTTGGAGAATGCGGCGATCGGCTACGATCCCGCTAAACCCATCCTGCGCGGCCTGGATCTGCGGATCGACATGGACGACCGCATCGCCCTGCTGGGCGCGAACGGCAACGGGAAGACCACGCTGCTCCGCCTGCTGGCCCGGCGCCTGAAGGTTCTGGACGGGACCTATCGGGCCTCATCCAAACTGGAAGTCGGCTATTTCGCGCAGAACCAGCTGGATGAACTGACGCCCGGCAAGACCCCGCTGCAATATTTGCAGGACCTGGAGCCGATGGCGACGGAACAAAGCCTGCGGGCCCATCTGGGCGCCTTCGCCTTCGATCAGGACAAGGCCGATGTGCAAATCGCCAACCTCTCCGGCGGCGAGAAGGCGCGCCTCGCCCTTTCCGTCATTTGCCGCAAGAAGCCGCATGTCCTGCTGCTGGACGAACCGACAAACCATTTGGATATCGATGCGCGCCAGGCCTTGGTCCAGGCGCTCGCCGAATACGAAGGGGCCGTCATTCTGGTCAGCCACGATCCGCATCTGGTGAATGCCTGCGCCGATCGGCTTTGGCTGGTGGCGGAGGGAGGCTGCGCGCCCTTCGACGGCGACCTGGACGATTACCGGCAACTGCTGTTCGACCAACGCCGCCGCGAAAAGCGCCTGAAGCGGCAGGAAGCGGGCCTTGGTCCGGTCGACGGGACCTCCACCAAGAAAGACGACCGCCGGGCCCGGGCCGATGCACGCGCGGCGCTGGCCCCGTTGCGGAAGCAGCTGGCGGTGTTGGAGAAGACGCTGGAGAAGCGGTCCCGCGAACGGGACATGCTGCACGACAAGTTGGCGGCGCCGGAAACCTACGACCTGCCGGCCGGCGATCTGGCCAAGCTGCAGAAACAGCTGAGCACGATCGAAGAGGAAATCTCCGACGCGGAATTGGCCTGGCTGGAAATCTCCGAAGAGCTGGAGACCGCCGCCGGCTAGGCCGGTCGGCTTAAGCCGCGCCCGGACTTAAAAAAGGGCGGTCGATCGACAGGGCGGGGTTATTCGGGTGCTGCGGGTTCGCAGGTGAAGAACTGCAGCGCCGCGGCGCCGCCGCCCACCGGTATCGACATCGTCACGGCCTGGCCGCCGCTGAACTGCATGACGACATTGCCGGCTTCACCGAACAGGATCGTCGATATTTCGCGCCGGCGATCCACTGTCCTGGCCGTGATCGGAATGTAGCTCTTACCCAGGCTGTCATCCATGACGACCATGTTCTCGTCGAAATCGAAAATCAGGGTCTGGAGTTTTCGCGGCTCCTGAACGCGGCACTGTTTCTCGTACCGCCCGCCGCACGCCGCTTCGAAAGCTTCCTGGTTGCACTGCCAACGCTTCGCTTCCTTCCACATCGGCTGCGCGAGGGCTTCCGTCGCCAGGAAAGGCAGCGCGCCCAACAACGACACCGCCAACAGATTGACGGTTTTCCTGATGGTTATTGCCCCGATCGGGAAAAGCACGGTTTCAGCTCCCTCGCTGTTGTTGGGTCGATCTCATGACCGCATAGGATGACCGGAAATGAATTGAACCCGCCCTGGACCGGGCCGTTTCAAGATGCTGTATCAAATCATGCCCCGGCGGTGCCAGCGATTTCCTGTTTCTTGTCCCAACCGCCGCGCTCGTTCTGCTGCCAATAAGTCAGCGGATGGCCCGCTTCCTTGAACGCCGTCCATTGCTTGCGCGCCAGCGCCACCGCCTCGTCATCGCGCCCGTCGAACAGCACGCATACCGTTTCGAACAGGCCGCTGTTCGCCGTGTCCGCCCCGTCGGTCAGGAACAGGACCTGCGCGCCGTTCGGATTCTCATCCTCCACCGTCAGCCAGATCGGCTGCAGGCCGGGCCTGCCGTCCTGGTTGCTGCCATGCGGCAGGAAGGCGGCGTCGTCGAATGTCCAAAGATGCTGGTTCAAAGCCTCGACCCGCTCTTCGGAACGCGCCTTGACGACGGCCCGCCACCCGCGGCCGAGACTGCGCCCGAGCAAGTCCGGGAGGGCCTGCTCGAGCGATTTCTTCGTCAGGTGGTAAAAGCGGATATCCGGCACGGCGTGCGACAGGCGCTTGGTCGTTGCGGCGCCCTACCCTTCGTAATTGTCCGACACGAAACGATCGAGCAGTCTGACGCCGAAGGCCGTCGCGCCTTTCGGCACCGTCGGCGCATCCTTGCTGGACCAGGTCACCCCGGCGATATCGAGATGGGCCCACGGAACCTTGTTCACGAAACGCTGCAGGAACTGGGCCGCCGTGATCGAACCGGCCGCGCGGCCGCCGATATTCTTCATATCCGCGCCGTCGGTCTTCAACTGGTTGTCGTAGGCTTCGGCCAAAGGAAGGCGCCAAACCTTTTCCCCGGTCGCCTCGCCCGCGGCGCTCAGCTTTGCGGAAATGTCGTCGTCGTTCGAGAAGAAGCCCGCATATTCATGACCGAGCGCGATGATCATCGCCCCCGTCAGGGTGGCCAAGTCGATCATCAGGCGCGGCTTGTACTTGTCCTGCGTGTACCAAAGCGCATCGGCGAGAACCAAGCGGCCTTCGGCATCCGTGTTGTGAATTTCGATGGTCTGGCCGGACATCGAGGTGACGATGTCGCCCGGCCGCTGGGCCGCGCCGTCCGGCATGTTCTCGACAAGTCCCAGCACGCCGATCGCATTGACCTTCGCCTTGCGCAGGGCGAGCGCCTTCATCAGGCCGGTGACCACGCCGGCGCCGCCCATGTCCCATTTCATCTCTTCCATGCCGGGACCCGGCTTCAGGGAAATGCCGCCGGTATCGAAAGTGACGCCCTTGCCGACGAAGGCGACCGGACGCCGGTTCGCGGCCCCGCCGTTCCAATGCATCACGACCATCCGGCTTTCCCGGGCCGATCCCTTGCCGACGCCCAGCAGCGAATGCATGCCGAGCTTTTCCATCTTCTTTTCATTCAGGATTTCGACATCGATGCCGATCTGGGCCAGTTTCGCGGCTTCTTCCGCGAAACTTTCCGGATAAAGGATGTTCGGCGGTTCGGAGACGAGATCGCGCGTCAGGGTGACCCCGTCGGCCACCGCTTCGAGCGGCTTGAACGCCTTGCGCGCCGCGGTCGTGCCGTTCACGACAACGGTGACCTTCTTCAATGTCGGCTTCTGATCAGCCGTTTCTTTCGTGCGGTACCGGTCGAACCGGTAGCTGCGCATCAGCATGCCCGCGGCCACGTTCGCCGCCGCGACCGGCAGGACATCGGCGCCGGCATCGACATGGACCACGACGTCCTTGTCGCCGGCCCCGTTCAAGGCCGGAACCAGATTGCCGCCAAGGCTTTGGAATTCGAGGTCGGACAGGCCTTTGCCAAGCCCGACCAGCACGATCCGGTCGATGGGAACATTCGCCGGCGCCGCAATCTGCAGGGATTGGCCGGTCTTGCCGGTGAACTTGCTGGCCTTCATCGCACGCGAGATGGCCCCGCCGGTTTCTTTCTCCAGTTCCTGAGCGGAGGGTGTCAGCTTTTTACCTTCTTCCACCCCGACGACGACGGCGCCGGATTTTGGTGAGGCATTTTCCGCGAAACTGATTTTCATAACCATTTCCCTGTCTGGTTGTTCCATCCCCGCCGCGGCCTTGCCCACCGGCGGGTCGATCCGATTCCGAAGGTGCCCCTTGGCGGAACACGCAACAGCGATAGTAGCGCAGCAAGGCGATTTGGAAAGCCGCGCGGTTGTTGAATCGCTGGCCCCGGAGCCGTTGCCGTCAGGGCGTCACGTAGCGATACACCGGGTCCGTCGAACGGCCGGCCTCCACACCGTCGCCAATCAGGCGCGCGATCCTGGACGCGGTGTCGGTGCCGTAATGCAGCAGGTCCCAGTAATTGCTGTCTTCCATCGTGATTTCGGACCGGATGCGGAAGTCGAAAACGTAGGAGTTCCCGAACTCTTCACCGATCTCCGCAATGCGGCGCAGACATTCGTTCCACGATGCTTCCGAGTTCGATCCCGGCGGTCCGAACGCCATTGCATGCACGGGTGCACCGAGAAAAATCTTGCGGGTGCCCCGCGGCAGGGCCGTGAGCATGTCGCGCATCAGCGCCATATCGGCGAAGGCCAGATTGCGGCGGTATTCGGCATAGTTGTCGGCCGGCGGGGTCATCGGCTCCGTGATCTGTCTCGCGCCGTTGGCATAGATGGTATTCCGCGCCTTCTGAAGATCGTATTCCGAGTTTGAGGGCAGGAAATTTCCATACCCATTGCGTTGATATCTCGGACGCCTCAGCCCGATCATTTGCCCCACTTGCCTGCCCGCATCCTCGACCGCAGCAAGGTTCAACAGGTGGAGAGCATCGTTCCAACGGTTGCCGTCGTAGAGCCAAGGGGGAAATGGCCGAAAGGTCAGCTTCGGCGATCCTTTGGGCTCGCACCAGACACTGTCTATGCCAACGATCACCGTCTTCACGTCATCGTGGAACCGGGCGAAGAGCTTGAGAATTTCCGATTGCTCGAACGGCATCGCGCTGTTCATCGCCAGATTCGCGAAACGCCCGCCCAATGCCGCCTCGAGTTCCGAGGGCTTGAGCAGGCGCACCACGGAGGTTCCGACCACGATACTGTCGAATTCCGGTTTCATCGCGACGGCCGGATAGGAAAACCTTTGGTTCGAGGCCGCCGGCCAGCGGTCCAGCGGCGGCGAGAAAGGCAATGTGTCATAGGGGTCGACGATCAGCAGGGTCGCATAAAGCAGGACGAAACCGCACAAGAACACGGTCACGGCGCGGCGCAGGACTGCGCTCCAACCCGACTCTTGCAGCATGCCGAAAAAAATCTTCATCCAAGCGGATCCCGCAGCCTCGTCAGAACTGGAAATATATGAAGTCCTGGTTCGCCCCGCCGCCGAGACGGAAAACCAGGAAAACAGCGAGAAGGGCCGCCACCGTGGCAAGGCTTCGCAGCGGCCGCAGTTTCACGAAGGCCACGGTCTGGCTTGTCGGCCCGACTGCGGCGATCAAGGCACCGGCCAGCAGCCAGCCCGCGGTCGACAAATCGACCGCAACCGTCGAGTCGGGCCCTTCCGGCGTCAAGATCAGCGCGGCGTCGGACAGGCCGAACATGGCCGTCCAGAGCTTCAGAGCCCCGGCCATCGACTCGGCCCTGAACACGACCCAGGTCCAAAATACGAAAACCATGGTGAAGGCCCAACCTAGCGGGCGCCCGATCGAGATGCCCGTCTTGCCCCAGAAATGACTGACGACGAGCCCAATCCCATGCAGCCCCCCCCAGACCACGAAGGTCCAGGCCGCGCCGTGCCACAACCCGCCAAGCAGCATCGTCGCCGCCAGCGCCAGCGCCTGCCGCCGCCGTCCGGCGCGGTTCCCGCCCATCGGCACATACAAATAGTCGCGCAAAAAGCGCGACAGCGTCATATGCCAGCGGCGCCAGAAATCGACCAGGGAAACCGCCCGGTAGGGGGCGTTGAAATTTTCCGGCAGGGTGATCCCGGCCATCATCGCCAACCCGATCGCCATATCCGAATAGGCGGAGAAATCGAAATAGATTTGCAGCCCGAAGGCCCCCGTCCCGGCCCAGGCGTCGATGAACCCCACGGTTCTTTCGGTTTCGACGGTTGAAAAGATCGGGTCGGCGAATCCGGCAAAGACATCGGCCAGCAGAACCTTCTTGGCGATGCCGATCAGCAGCAGGGCTGCGCCGCGCGTCATCCTTTCAGACACGCCGTCCCGTTTCGGATAGGCATCGAATTGGTGGATCAACTCGTCATGCCTGACGATCGGACCGGCGATCAACTGCGGGAAGTAGGAAACGTAAAGCGCATAATCCGCCAATCCGTAAACCGGCGCCTTGCCGCGCTTCAAATCCGCCAAGTAGGAGATTTGCTGGAACGTGAAGAAGCTGATGCCGAGCGGCAGCACGATGCCCCATGGGTCATGCGGCTCTCCGAACACCGCGGCAACCGTGTTTCCAACGAAATCGGCATATTTGAAAATGCCCAGAACGGCCAAGTTCAGCAGGATCCCCATCGGGGCGGCAAACCGCTGCATGCCCGCATTGCCCAGTTTGCCGTAGGCGAACGCAGCCAAGCCCCAGTTCCCCAGGATCGACAGCACCAGAAGCGGCAAAAGGCGGATATCCCAATAGGCGTAGAAGACCAACGAGAGCGCGATCATCCATGCGACTCGCCACTCTTTCCGACCGGCCGCCAGATACCATCCGGCCAAGGCCACCGGCAAAAACAGGAGCAGAAATTCCTGGGAATGAAAGAGCATGTCAGAGTGACCGTTTCGACCGTACCTTGGCCGCGCCCGGCAACTGCTGGATTTCACACAGATACCGAAGCGGCGTTTCGCCGCGATCACATAGCGTGATCCGTCGGCCAACCCAAGCCCCAAGCCGCCCAGGACAACCGCGCTCACGGCCCCCCGCTCCCCAGCCCGGGATAACGGCCGGTCCGCCGAAACGCGGAATTTGACGTGCATCGGCAAGGTTCGTTTGGTAGACCCCTACAAATAAAGAAAACTTCATGGATGCCCCTGCGGATACCTCTGTGGATGCCCCAACGGGACACGCCCACAGGATATCCGGGGCCTCGGGCGGCGGATGAATTCGATAACGCGGCACATGACTGGGCAGATCCTTACGGTTGCCATCGTGGCAAGCGTGATTCTGTGCGCGGCTGTCGTGCTGCAGCAAACCGTCCGGTTTATCGACCTGATCGTGAACCGCGGCCTTCCGGCCGGTGATTTGGCCTATCTGTCCGTATTGATCACGCCGCGGGTCCTTGCGGTCGTCCTGCCGGTGGCCGTGTTCGGGGCGACGATCTTCACCTACCACCGCATGCAGGTGGGAAGTGAACTGGTCATCCTGCGGTCCGCCGGCATGAATTCCTTCCGTTTGGCCAAACCCGGATTGATCGCGGCGCTCATCTGCACCGCCTTCAGCTACTTTTTCTCCCTCTACCTGATGCCCGTCTCGTCGCAGGAATTGCGCTCCTATATCTCAACCGCGCGGTCGGAAATCGGTTCCGTGCTGATCAAGGAGGGACAATTCAACGCCATTCGGGAAAACCTGACCGTCTATGCGCGGCAGCGGGCGGAGAACGGCGATCTGATCGGGTTGGTCATCCATAGCGAGCAATCGAACGGCGACCAGGTCACCGTGATCGCCGAGCGCGGCGCCGTCGTCGACTCGCCCACCGGCGCCCGGATCCTGCTCGCCAACGGCAGGCAGCAAACGCTCTCCCGCAACGAGCTGCACGATATCGAATTCGAGGAATACGTTTTCGACCTCGTCGAAGAGGAACAAGGAACCTCCGACCTATGGCAGGAGCCGCGCGAGAGGTTCCTGCCGGAACTGCTGTTTCCATCCAATTCACCCGGGGATTTGGCCTATCGCGGCAAGCTGATCGCGGAGGGGCACAACCGCCTGGTCCAGCCGCTGCTGGCCATCGCCTATGTGGCCGCCGGGCTGGTCATTTTCCTAAAGACGGAATTCTCAAGGCAATCGAGCGTGAAGCCGATCCTGACCGCCATCGCGATCATGGTCGGCCTGTTGGTCATCAACCTCGGTCTGTCTTCGTCGGCCAGCAAATACCCGTTTCTGATCCCGATGATGTACGTGATGGTCATCCTGCCATCGGCGGTCGCGTTCTACCTGCTGGCCCGCCCCCAGCAGTACAAGCGCCGCACCGTGCCCCCTGAAATGCAGGAGGCCTGATCCGGTGTTTTTCCAGACGGTCATCTCACGTTATTTCGCCCGCCAGTATCTGGCATGGTTGTTCGGCGTATTCGCGGTCTTCGTCTTTCTGATCGGCATTTTCGACATCGTCGAACTGCTCCGCCGGTCGTCGGGGAAACAGGATGTGACCCTGGGCATCGTCCTGCAGATGTCGGCGCTGAAGATGCCGCTGCTGATCCAGGATCTCGCCCCGTTCATCGTCCTGATCAGCGCCATGCTGGCCTTTTGGCGGATGGCGAAGGCCAACGAACTCGTCATCGGGCGCGCCGCCGGGCTTTCGCCCTGGCAGATCATCGGCCCGGTGATCAGCATCGCCCTGATTGCCGGGGTGGTGCAGATTTGTTTGTTCAATCCTCTGGCGGCGCGTTTGAATGCGCAGTTCGAACGAATCGAAACAGAGTATCTCCGGCGCCAGGACAGCCAATTGGCGCTGGCGGCCAGCGGGTTCTGGTTGCGCCAAACGGGAGAGGATGAGGTAGTCGTGCTGCATGGCGGCGAAGTATCCGGCGACGAACTGGAAATTTCCGATATTCTGGTCCTGACATTGGACCGCACCGGCGCGTTCAGGTCACGGATCGACGCCGACACGGCGTATTTGCAACCGGGCGCGTGGGAAATCCGAAACGCCTGGGTCCAGGAGGCCGACGGCCGCCGCACGTTTACACCGGTCTACAATTTGCCGACCGACATGACCGTGGAGAAGATCCGCGAGAGTTTCGCCTCCGCCGATACGATCTCGTTCTGGGACCTGCCCGGTTTCATCGACACCTTGCGCGCTTCCGGTTTCAGCGCCGTCGAGCACCGGCTGCGGCTGCACAGCCTTCTTTCCACGCCGCTGCTGTTCTGCGCCATGGTCCTGGCGGCGGCGATCTTCTCCCTTCGGGCAAACCGCCGCTCGGGCGCGGCTTACATGATAGTCGGAGGCATCTCCATCGGCTTCATTTTCTTCTTCGTGACCCGGATCGTGAACGCGATCGGCCTGTCGACCGAGATACCGGTTTTCCTGGCCGCGTGGAGCCCCGCCGTCGCCATGGCCTTGTTCGGCCTGGCAACCTTGCTGCACCTTGAAGACGGATAACAGTCAGCGATGTTTGCAGGGTTCCGTATTTTCGTTTCGAAGATGTCCGGCTACGGCGCCGCCATGCTTTTCGCGTGGTGCGCGACGGCCGTTGCGCTCGGCATTTCCGGCGCATCGGCGCAGGACCTCGGCGGTGGCCCCGTTCTTTTCACCGCCGACGAACTGACGAACGATCAGGAACTCGGAATCGTCACCGCCCGGGGCAACGTTGAAATCCTGCAAGGCGAGAGGGTCCTGCTGGCCGACATGGTCAGCCTGAATCAAAAGACGCGGACCGTCACCGCCAGCGGCAACATCAAACTGCTCGAACCGACCGGCGAGGTCATTTTCGCCGATTATGTCGAACTGACCAATGAAATGAAGGATGGCGTGATCAAACAGATCCGCCTCCTCCTGTCGGACAATGCCAGACTGGTCGCCAACGGCGCCCTCCGGTCCGGCGGTAACACCACCGAATTGGCCAAGGCGGTCTATTCGCCCTGTTCCGTCTGCGAGGACGACCCGGACAAATCGCCGCTTTGGCAAATCAAGGCGCGACGGGTGATCCACGACCAGAAGGCGCGCCGGATAGAATATCGCGACGCGACGCTGGAAATGTGGGGCGTACCCGTCGCCTATACGCCGTATTTCGAACATCCCGATCCGACCGTGAAACGAGAGACCGGCTTCCTCTTCCCCGAATTCGGCAACAATTCTAATGTCGGCACCTTCCTTCGAGCGCCCTTCTTCTGGGCCATCGCGGAAGACAAGGATGCGACCATAGACCCGATCTATACGAGCGACGAAGGCATCGTCTATTCCGGGGAATACCGCCAGCGCTTCAACGCCGGGGAGTTCAACATTTCCGCCAGTTCGGCGATCGCGGACCGCGAAGTCGGCGACCCCACGGTCATCGAAGTTCGAAAGGATCAGTTCCGCGGCCATATCTTCACCGACGGCCGTTTCGATATCGACGACCAGTGGCGGACGGGGTTCGACATCAAACGGTCGACCGACCAGACCTATCTGCGGCGGTTCAACTTCTTCGGCCCGTCGGAATCCACACTCGAAAGCAACGCCTATATCGAAGGGTTCAACCACCGCAATTACATGGCCGCGAACGGATATCTGTTCCAGGACACGAGGCTGGGCCAACGCCCGGACTCCCCCGTCGTCTTTCCGCTGTTGGAGTATAAGGGCCTGGGCGATACCGACAATTTCGGCGGACGCTGGTCATTGGATAGCAATTTCCGCTACCTCTATCAGGAAGATAAGTCGGAGAACCAGCGCCTGTCGGTCGATATCGGCTACGAGGTTCCCTTCACCTCGCCGATCGGATTCGTCACGACGGTCGAGACGAACCTGCGGATGGATGCCTATAACACCGATCACTTCACGGCGGCCGACGGCGCCGGCCGGCGGACCGAAGACGGGTTCAGCGGCCGGATCAGGCCGGAACTGAAGATCGATTGGCGCTACCCGTTCGTCCGCCCGGACAGCACCGGACAAACCGTGATCGAGCCGATCGTGGCTTTCCTCGCCTCCCCGAACGGCGGGAACCCGGCAGGCATTTCCAACGACGACAGCGTGGTCGTGGAAATCGACGAGACGAACCTGTTGGATCAGAACCGGACGCCCGGCCTGGATCGTGTCGAGGGCGGGATGCGGCTGGCCTATGGCATGCGTGTGGCACGCTTCTTCGAGTCCGGCGGGTCGATGTCGGCCTTCATCGGGCAAAGCCATAAATTCACGACCGACAACGACCTGGAGGCGGAGACCGGGCTTGAAAACGGTACATCGGACATCGTCGGACGCATCGACATTCGCCCCAGCCGCTACATCGACACATTCTATCGTTTCCGGATTGACGAAGATAAGGGCGAGGTGAACCGAAGCGAAATCGGTTCGACGATCGGAAGCAACGCCTTGCAATTCGGGGTCAACTATACCTTCCTGCGGGAAGGTACAGTGGAGGATGTCGCGCAGCTCGACGAATTGGCGCTGAGCATGCGGGCGCAGTGGGACGACAATTGGAGCGTCGGCCTATTCACCCGGCAGGACCTGATCGGCGATATCGATCCGCTGGAACATAGTGCCGCGCTGACCTATGAAGACGAGTGTTTTCGGTTTGACGCTCGTTTGCGGCGGACATTCACAAGCTCCGCGGACGTAGACGAGATCGACGAATTTGTAGTGCGCCTGACCTTCAAGACCGTTGGCGGCGTGGAAACGGATCTGTTCTGATGCCTGGTATTCGACGTTTTCTAAAAGCCCTTGGACTCGCGGCGGCGCTCCTCGCCGCCCCGCTGAGCGCCGATGCGTGGGCGCAACAGAATGTCATGCGGATCGCGGCGATCGTGAATGATGACCTGATCTCTGTCTACGATCTGGAAAGCCGGGTCCGTTGGGTGGTGCTGACAACCGGCATCAAACCGGACAACCAGAACCAGCGGCGGATCATTCAGCAGGTCCTGCGCGAAATGGTCGATGAACGGTTGCGCCTTCAAGAGGCAGACCGACTCGGCATCCGGGTCACGGACCGGGAGATCGATCAGGAAATCGACACCCTTGCGGCGCGGAACAATCTGACCGCCGAACAGTTCACCAACCAGGTGACCCAGCGCGGTGTGGACATGGCAGCCGTCCGGGCGTTGATCAACGCGTCGCTGGCATGGACCAAGGTCGCCCGCCGGCAGCTCCGGCGGCAGATCGAGGTGACCGACGAAGAGGTCGACGAAACCCTCGACCGTCTCCGCGACACGCTCAACGAACCGCAGAAACGGCTTTACGAGATATTCCTGAGCGTCAACTCGCCCGATCAGGAGGGCGACACCCTTCAAACCGCCGAGCGGATCGTGCAGCAGGCCCGCGACGGCGCCGAATTTTCAGGTCTGGCCCGCGCCTTCTCCCAAAGCAATTCGGCTTCCGAGGGCGGCGACATCGGCTGGGTCGCCGTTTCCCAGCTGCCGCCCGACCTTCAGGAGGATGTCCGAAACCTGTCGAATGGTCAGGTCAGCGAACCGATCAAGACGTTTTCGGGCTTCTACATTCTGTACGTCGCCGACGAACGCCAGCGGAGCATCTCCATAGCGGACTCCAAGCTGGATATCTATCAGATCGCACTGCCGCTTCCCGACAACGGCACGGACGGTCAGACGTCTTCCACACTGGACCTGTTGGAACAGGTCAGGCCGTCCATCGCATCCTGCGAGGACGCCGAGGCCGTTGCCTCGCAGATCGAAGGTGCGAAAGGCGTCGCCGCGAAGGATATCCGTTTGGGCGACATGGCGGAGAACCTCCAACGCGCGCTTGGGGATCTGCAGCCGGGCGAATCCTCCGCTCCCGTGGCGACCCAGCGGGCGGCCCTGCTGTTGACCGTATGCTCCCGCGACGATACCGGCGGCGCCTTGCCGAGCCGCGATCAGATCATCACCAAGATCGGTTCTGACCGGATGGAACTGCTGCAGCGCCGATACATGCGCGACCTGCGCCGGGAAGCCTTCATCGATATCAGGCTCTAGGACCCGTTCCGTGCCGGCTGCCGCCTTCATCCGCCGTGCAGAACGCCCGAATGACGTCTCGCCCTCGCCCTACGGAGAAGCTTGTTGAGCGACGCGGTTCAATCCCTGCCCCCCTTGCGGGATGTGATCGCCGAACACGGCTTGGCGGCGCGCAAGGGCCTTGGGCAGCACTTCCTGATGGATCTCAACCTGACCTTGAAGATCGCCCGTGCCGCGGGGGATTTGTCCGCGGGCACGGTCGTCGAAGTCGGTCCCGGCCCCGGCGGGCTGACCCGCGCGATCCTGATGGCGGGGGCCGGCCGATTGATTGCGATCGAGAAGGACGAGCGCTGCATGGCCGCCTTGGCCCCCCTGGTGGATGCGGCCGGCGGGCGCATGACGTTGCTGAACGAGGATGCGCTGAAGATCGATTATTCGACGATCGGTGCGGCGCCTGTGAAAATAATCTCCAACCTGCCTTACAATGTCGGAACGCCGCTGCTGGTCGGCTGGCTGGAGAAGGCCGAGGCCATTGCCTCCATGACCCTCATGTTCCAGAAGGAAGTGGCCGAGCGGATTACGGCCCCGCCTGGAACCGAGCATTACGGCAGGCTTTCCGTTCTCTGCAATTGGCGCTGCCGGACGGACTACCTGTTCACGCTTCCCGCCCGCGCCTTCACGCCGCCCCCGAAGGTCGATTCCGCGGTCGTGCAGCTGACACCCTATGACAAGCCCCCCTATCCGGGTCGGATGGACCTGCTTCAACGGGTAACGGCTGCCGCTTTCGGGCAACGGCGGAAAACTCTGCGGCGTTCTCTCAAGCAATTGGGGGTATCGGTTGACGCGCTGCTCGAACGGTCTGGGATCGACGGGTCGCTGCGCGCAGAAACGATCGACGTCGAAGGGTTCGGGCGGCTGACCGCGGCTTACGAGGCGCTGATCTAGAGATCGGGTGATCCCAGTGCGCTCAGCGGCCGGCGCGCAACCCTTTCACGAACTCGCCCAACCCGACCTGCCGGCGGCGGCGCAGCCGTTCCGACTGCAGGATCGCGCGCACCTGCTCGACGCTCTTGTCGATGTCGTAGTTGACGATCACCCAGTCATATTCCGGGTAATGGCTCATCTCGTCGGCGGCCTTGTCCATGCGCCTGGCGACCACTTCGGGCGGGTCCTGCGCGCGCGTGTGCAGGCGGCGTTCCAATTCGGCCGTCGACGGCGGTAGAATGAAGATCCTCACCATGTCGTCTTCCGCCTGCTCGGCCAGCTGCTGCGTGCCTTGCCAGTCGATATCGAACATGACGTCGCGGCCCTGCCCCAGGGCATCCATTACCGGCCCCTTCGGCGTGCCGTAATAGTGGTCGAAGACCTTGGCGAATTCCAGCAACTCGCCCCGGTTTGCCATCAGATCGAATTCGGTCTTGTCGACGAAATGGTAGTCCCGGCCTGCCACTTCGCCGGGACGTTTCGGCCGCGTCGTGACGGATACGGACATTGAAATGTCAGGATCGCTTTCCAGGATGGCGCGCGAGATCGTCGACTTTCCGGCGCCCGACGGCGAAGACAGCACAAGCATCAAGCCACGGCGCTCTATCTGGAACGGCTTGGCGCCTTTGGACATGCTGTTTTCTCCCGCCTTCGAAGCGTCTGATTCCGTCACGCCGATATAGGCGATTCAGCCCCCGTTCGACAATCCGCGCCGATTTGCTCGGCGTTCTATTCCAGATTGGCGGCCTGTTCCCGCATCTGGTCGATGGCCGCCTTCATGGCCAAGCCGATATTCGTCAACACGGTGTCGGAGGACTTGCTGCACAGCGTATTGGCCTCTCGATTGAATTCCTGGGTCAGGAAGTCCAGTTTCCGCCCGACCGGGCCGCCTGCCGACAGCAGGGCCCGGGCCTGTTCCACATGGGCGGAAAGCCGGTCGAGTTCTTCCCGGATATCCGCCTTCGTCGCCAGCAGCGCCGCTTCCTGCTCCAGCCGCTCTCGGTTGAACTCGCGGCCGTCGCCGAGCAAGGCGTCCATCTGCGCCAGCAGGCGGTCCCGTATCGCCGGCAGGCGGGTCGCATCCAGGGCGTTCGCCTGAGTGACGAGATCCGCGATTTCATCCACCCTGGCGGACAGATGCCTTTCGGTTTCGACCCCTTCCAGACGGCGCGCCTCGGCCATGGCGGCTATCGCCTCATCCAGCGTCTGCAGGACCGCCTTGCAACGGTCCTCGTCCTCCGCCGCGGCATTGCGTTCCTCGCCGCTGTCGACCACGCCGCGCACGGCCAGCAGCCGGTCCAACAGCGGTTCCTGGCCTCTTTCGCGGCACAGCTCCTCCAACTCGGCCAGAAGCGTGTGATTGACCGTGGCCGAGGAAACCTCACCAAGAGCGCGGACATCCAGGGAAGCCGTCAACGAGCCCCGCTTGAAAGCCGTGCTCAGCCGCTTCCTGATTTCCGGGTCGAGCCTCTCGAACCCCATGCCGACGCGCAGGCGCATGTCCAGCCCGCGTCCGTTCACGCTGCGCAGCTCCCACGCCCAGCGGTATCGGTCGTCCGCGCCTTCCGCGCGTCCAAACCCCGTCATACTCGCTACCTGCAGTCCCCGCTTGGCCATGACCTTTTCCACTTCACTCTTTTTCACAGCATGCCGTCTTCGTACAGTTAGCCGACGCGGCGGGTGCGCAAAAGGCAAACTTCACCGGCACGCCGCCTGAAAGGTCCGCCATGGCGAACGACTTCGACAGCATCCTGATTACCGGGGCCTCCAGCGGGCTCGGCGAAGCCCTCGCGATCGCCGCCGCGTCGCCGGGCAAGCATCTCTGGCTGACCGGCCGAAACGCTTCCCGCCTCGATACCGTCGCCCAGGCTTGCCGCGTCAAGGGCGCGGCTGTCACCGCCAGCGTCATCGACGTCATGGATCGGACGGCGATGACCCAATTCGTCGAACAGGCGGATGACGAACGCCCGTTGGACCTCGTCATCGCGAATGCGGGCATATCGGGCGGGACGGGCGGCGGCGGTGAAAGCGACGGTCAGGCGCGGGAAATTTTCGACATCAACCTGACCGGCGTGCTGAACACGATCCATCCGGCGATCGACCGCATGCGGCCCCGACGGCGCGGACAGGTCGCGGTCATGAGTTCGCTCGCCGCCCTGCGGGGATTTCCCGGCGCACCCGCCTACAGCGCCTCCAAGGCAGCCGTTAAGATCTACGCGGAAGCGCTGCGCGGCGCATTGGCAGGGGACGGCGTCGGGGTCAGCGCAATCTGTCCCGGCTTCGTCAAATCCCGCATGACGGACGTCAACGATTTCCCGATGCCGTTCCTGATGGATGCGGACAAGGCCGCGGAGATCATCCTGCGCGGGTTGCGGCGAAACCGGACGGTGATCGCTTTTCCCTTGCCGATGTATTTGGCCGTCAGCTTCCTGTCTCTGCTGCCCCCGGCCTTGGCCGTGCGCCTGCTCCGACGGCTGCCCGCGAAGAGCTGAACGGCGGCTCAACTATCCGTGTACAGATACCTTCGGGTCGTCGGGACGGCGTCTATCTTCTTCGATATCTGAAGTTGGAAGACCGACAGCGACTGAACCGTGAATGCCATTTCGCAGGAAATCAGGTAAAGCTCCCACATCCTGCAAAACTTTTCGTCGTATAAGTCCTTGACCTTTTCCTTGTTCCGCTGGAACCGGTCATTCCACATCGACAAGGTCTTCGCGTAGTGCAGGCGCAGGTTCTCGAAATCGGCAAGCCACAGCCTGCTGCGTTCCACGGCGCGCCCGATCTGCGAAAGGCTTGGCAGATAGGCCCCCGGGAAAATGTATTTCCGAACCCAGGGGCTGATCGGCTCCGGCGGCCCCATATGCCCGATCGTATGTATCAGCCCGACACCGTCATCGTTCAGCAGCGACCGGACTTTCCTGAAATACTCGTCAAAATGGAACTGTCCGACATGCTCGAACATCCCGACCGAGACGATCCGGTCGAACTCCCCTTCCACCAGGCGATAGTCCTGCAGGTGATACTTCGCCTTGTCGCCCATGCCGTCCTTCTGCGCCCATTTGTTCGACCAGGCATGCTGCTCCTCCGACAGGGTCACGCCATAGACGTCGGCGCCGTAGTTCTTGGCCAGGAACAGCCCCAGGCCGCCCCATCCGCTGCCGATATCGAGAACCCGCATCCCCGGCTCGATCAGCAGCTTCCTGGCAATGTGATGCATCTTCTTTTCCTGCGCCTGTTCAAGGGTCTCGTTCCCTTCGAAATAGGCGCAGGAATATTGACGATGCTCATCCAGGAACTGATCGTAGAGTTCACCGGACAGATCGTAGTGATGCGCAACATTCGCCTTCGAGCGGTGGACTGGGTTGTAGTGCTGCCATCCGGCCGTAAGCGAGTGAACCAAGCGGCCGAAATTCGCAAGCCTGCCCTCATCGTGAACCATGGCGCTCTGGCCCATGATAAAGAGGAAATCCCGCAACGTGCCTTCCTCGACGACCATGTCGCCGTTCACGTAGGATTCGCCGATGGACACATGCGCGCTGGTCAGCAAGCTCATCGTGCTCGGTGCCCGTTTGAACCGGATTGCGACAGGGTCCATGCCTTCGATCGCTCCACGATCGAAAATGCGCTTTTCGCCATTCGGGAAAGTCACGGTCAATTTCCCGACCTGCACATAGGTGTCGAAGAGACGTGATAACACTGTTCGTCCTCACTTCCTGGAAGGGTCGGCGGGGACTTCAGTTAAGTTTCTATAGGGTGCCTCCGATAGGCAGGCCATGGCCTGCGCCGGCGGCTCAAGCGAATGCTCGCGGCATCGGGCTGGAACGGCATTCGACCAACCGGGTTCGGGTTCGGGCCCGATCTATCCTTCTTGGCTGCCTTTTTCCCGATCCGGGAGCATGTTTTACCCCCAAATTTACCCTCCAACTTTCGTATATATTTAGATTGTCTCTAAAAATCCATCCCTGGATAGCAAAGCTCCGTTGACGGAGAGGCGAAACTCCACATGAAAACGAGGGAGAACCGTATCTTCCGCTCCAAAATCTGGGGGATAGGCGCGCCCTACGGTTTGTTCTGCCGTTCAAGCCGCCGCCATTTGGCGACGTTGCGATTGTGTTCGGCGAGTGTATTCGCGAAAGCGTGCCCGCCGGTGCCGTCCGCGACGAAATACAGCGCCTTGGTCGCCACCGGATTCAACACGGCCGCAATGGCATCGCGCCCGGGATTGCAGATCGGTCCCTGCGGCAGAGCGTCGATAACATAGGTGTTGTAGGGCGTCGGCTGGCGCAAATCGGCCTTGGTCAGCGGCCGGCCCAAAGGGCCCTTTCCAACCGTCAGGCCGTAGGAAACCGTGGGATCGGATTGCAGGCGCATGCCCCGGCGCAAACGGTTGATGAAAACACCGGCGACCTTCCCCCTCTCGGATGCGACACCGGTTTCCTTCTCGACGATGGAGGCGAGCGTGAGGGCTTCCTCCCAGGATGAGATCGGCAGGTCAGATGCACGTTTCGGCCAAAGCTCCGCCCTGAGATCGTCGAGCGCTCGCGACATGCGTTCCAGGATCATCGCCCGCGTCGCCCCGTGGGTGTACTGATAGGTTTCCGGCAACAGGGTCCCTTCGCCGGGCAAAGGCTGGATGTCGCCGGCCAATCGCGCCTCTGCGTTCAGCAGATCGACGACCTCCCTGCTGGTGAGCCCCTCCGGAACGGTCACGGTGTGGTGGACCACGTCGTGGCGCACCAGTTTGTCGATGATCTCAAGGGCGGAGACCTGCGCCGGGAACCGATACTCACCCGCGGTGAGGCGCGTATGCCGCGGATCCAACCGTGCGCCGATCGCGAAGACCCGCGCATCCCGGACGAGCCCTTTATCCGCCAATTGCCGGGCAATGGTCCGCAGGCTGCTGCCCGGTTCGATCACCATCGTGACCGGTTCCAGGTTTTCCGCCGGGGCATGGAAGGTCTTGTATCCCCAGGCGAAAACGCCGCCGGCTGTCAGCACGGCGGCGATCGCAAAGATGATCAGGACTTTCAGGAGGTTCCGCATCGCTCCCACCGGGTCCCGGGCGTCGGCGTCCCGCTTACGGCGCCGGCCCGAATATCAAGGAAGCATTGGTCCCGCCGAACCCGAAGGAATTCGACAGCGCATAGTTGACCTTTCGCTCCTGCGCCGTCTTCGGAACGAGGTTCATGTCGCATCCGTCGGACGGGTTCTCGAGGTTCAGCGTCGGCGGCACGATCCCCGTTTCGATCGCCTTGACCGAGAAGATCGCTTCCACCGCGCCTGCAGCGCCGAGGAGGTGGCCGATCGCCGATTTGGTGGAGGACATCGCGACGTTCTTCGCGTGATCGCCCAACAGGCGTTTAACCGAACTGTGCTCGATCTCGTCACCCAAGGGCGTCGATGTGCCGTGGGCGTTGACGTAGTCGATCTGCTCGACGTTGATCTTCGACGTCCGCAACGCGCCCTTCATGGCCCGGAAGCCGCCATTGCCGTCTTCCGCCGGCGCGGTGAGGTGGTAGGCGTCCCCGCTGAGGCCGTAGCCGAGAACTTCGGCATAGATCTTCGCGCCGCGTTTCTTGGCGTGTTCCAATTCCTCCAACACGACGATACCGGCGCCTTCCCCCATGACGAAACCGTCGCGGTCCTTGTCCCAAGGGCGCGAGGCGGCGGTGGGATCGTCATTGAAGTTGGTCGACAACGCACGAGAGGCCGAGAAACCGGCGATGCCCATGCGGCAGACCGCCGCTTCGGTGCCGCCCGCGACCATGACGTCCGCATCGCCCCACATGATCAGCCGCGCGGCGTCGCCGACGGCATGCGATCCTGTCGCGCAGGCCGTGACCACGGAATGGTTCGGGCCGCGAAACCCATGGATGATGGAAACGAAACCGGATGCCAGGTTGATCAGATTGGCCGGAATGAAGAACGGCGACAGCCGCCGCGGCCCCCTGTCCTGGACGATCAACGTGCCTTCGGAAATCCCCTGCAACCCGCCGATACCGGACCCGATCATGACGCCGGTGGCGTTCAGGTCTTCTTCTTCGGTCGGCTCCCAGCCGGAATCCTTCACCGCCTGTGCCGTCGCTGCGATGGCATAGGTGATGAACGTGTCCATCTTCTTCTGCTCTTTACGTTCGACGAAATCGTCGACGTTAAAGCGCCCTTCAGATGTTTCTCCGATCGGAACGACCCCGGCGATCTTCGCCGGAAGGTCGGATACGTCGAAGGACTGGATCGGCTGAATACCGGACTGGCCGGCTATCAGTTTTTCCCAAACGTGATCGACACCGCAACCCAACGGAGTCACGGCGCCAAGGCCGGTTACGACTACTCGTCTCATGCTTAAGCGCTCCGCCTGCGCAGTAGCGATACCGGGCGTGTCACGCACGCCCGCACGCGACAGTTAGCCGGCGTTTTCGTCGATGAATTTGATCGCGTCTTTAACGGTCAGGATCTTTTCCGCCGCATCGTCCGGAATTTCCACGCCGAATTCTTCTTCGAACGCCATCACCAGCTCGACGGTGTCCAAGCTATCGGCGCCGAGATCGTCAATGAAGCTGGCATTGTCTTCGACTTTGGATTCGTCGACGCCAAGATGTTCGACGACAATTTTCTTCACGCGCTCAGCAACGTCGCTCATTTCGTATTATCCTTCGTCCTGCGCCCCTGATTGTGAGGCGGTCTTACTCATTCAACCCTCGGAGCACCCCGTCGGCGTCGAACGCCGTAACAAGACCCCGTTCCATTGCCTCCCACTGGCCACCTGCGAAACGCAAATGAAATGCCCGGAAGCGCGGTAGGTGGGGCCCCTGCCCCGAAACGGCGCGTTTGGTAACACAGTTGCCAGGGCCGCGCCAGCCCCGCCTAACAGACCTTCCTAGACCACGATTCGCAAGGTGTTCCCATCGATTGTGGCCCTGTCGTCGGCCCCATGTAGGGTGCGTCGCGGACAGGCGCAACGCTTAGATTGCAATCGTCAGATCATCGCCATCCCGCCATTGACGTGCAGCGTCTGGCCCGTGACGTAGGAGGCTTCCTCCGACGCGAGATAGACGACACCCGCCGCGATATCCGCCGGAACGCCCATCCGCCCCGCCGGAATCGCCGATAGCAGCTTTTCCTGCTGCTGGTCGCCCAACGCATCGGTCATCGCCGTTTCGATGAAGCCCGGCGCCAGACAATTGACCGTGATCCCGCGGCTGGCCACTTCCTGGGCAAGCGATTTCGACATTCCGATCATGCCCGCCTTGGAGGCCGCGTAATTCGCCTGTCCCGGATTGCCGGTGACGCCGACGATGGACGTGATCCCCACGATGCGGCCCCAGCGCCGTTTCATCATGCCGCGCAGAACCGCGCGGGACAGCCGGAACGCCGCCGTCAGATTGACGTTCAGAACGGTTTCCCAATCTTCGTCCTTCATCCGCATGGCAAGGTTGTCGCGGGTGAGGCCGGCATTGTTGACCAGGATATCCAACTGCCCGGTCGCCGCTTCCGCCTGTTTCGCCAAAGCGTCCAGGCTTTCGCCATCGGACAGATTCGCCGGCACGACGAAGGTGCGATCGCCCAATTCCGCCGCAACCGCTTCCAGGGCGTCGACCCGTGTTCCGCTGAGGACGACCGAGGCCCCCTGGCCGTGCAATGCCGACGCGATGGCGCTCCCCAATCCGCCGGAGGCCCCGGTAACAAGCGCTGTTTTTCCGCTGAGATCGAACATACTCACCTTCCCGCCTTCCATTATTGCCACTGTGTCATTTTCGGACGCACCGCGCTCAAGGTCCCGTCTTGGAACTCAGCCCGCCTTGGAACTCAGCCCTTCTTGGAACTCAGGACATCCCGCCACGGTCATCCCCGCACAGTCATCAGGGCACATTGATAGTGATACAGCGTTTCCTTCCCTTACCGCGATTCTTCCATCGCGATCCCGGATGGAACGCCCGCCTTAGAGAGATTTCAAGAACGCTTCAATGTCCGCGGGCGTGTTGACGGCCACGCCGGTCAAGTCACGGTCGATGCGCCGCACCAATCCGGTCAACACCTTGCCGGCGCCGACCTCAACCAAACTGTCGATATTCTGTTCCTTCATGAACAGAACGCATTCCCGCCAGCGGACCCGGCCGCAAACCTGCTGGACCAGCAGGTCCCGGATCCGGTCGGGCGCGGTGACGAATTCCGCCGTCACGTTCGCGACCAAAGGCAGGGAGGGGGCCTGGATATCGACATTCGCGAGGGCCTCCGCCATCGCTTCCGCGGCCGGCTGCATCATATCGCAATGGAAGGGCGCGGATACCGGCAGGAGCATGGCCCGCTTGGCGCCTTTTTCCTTGGCGATCTCGATCGCCCGGTCGATCGCGGCCTTCGCGCCGCTCAACACGATCTGGCCGGGCGCGTTATCGTTCGCCGCGTTGCAGACCTCGCCCTGCGCGGCCGCTTCCGCCACGGCCTCCGCATCAGCGAGTTCGAGGCCCAGGATCGCCGCCATCGCACCTTCGCCCACGGGCACGGCCGCCTGCATCGACCGACCGCGCAGCTTCAGGAGACGCGCCGCATCGCCGAGACTGAAGGACCGCGCCGCCGCCAGCGCCGAATATTCGCCCAGGCTGTGCCCCGCGACCAGGTCGCCCATCTCCGCAAGGGATTTGCCGCTCTCGCTCTCGAGAACCCGGACCGCCGCGAGGCTGACCGCCATCAGGGCGGGCTGCGCGTTCTCGGTCAGGGTCAGTTCAGATTCCGGTCCGTCCTTCATCAGCCGCGACAGGCGCTGCTCCAGCGCTTCGTCGACTTCCTCAAAGACTTCACGGGCGACCGGAAAAGCTTCCGCCAATTCGACGCCCATCCCAACCGCCTGCGATCCCTGTCCAGGAAATACGAATGCCCGCGCCATCTGAGCGATCCCCGCTGCCATGGTGAATAGAAACGGCCCCTAGGCCTGCCTTGCGCTCTTTTTACCGGCTCATTCCCGGTTGGCAAGGTGGCCTAGACCGCGACAGGATCGACCGAAGCGTTTGTACCGCGGATCAACTGGACCGGACGCGGGTCAGGAAGCTCTCCAACTCGTTCGCCATGTCGTCGGCCTTCTTGCCCAATTCCCCGATGGCGCTGGTGATTTGCGACGCCGCCGAGCCCGTATCGTTGGCCGCGCGCTGCACGACCTCCACGTTTTGACTGACGCCGGCGGCGCTGCCGGAGGCCGCCTGCGCGCTTTTGGCGATTTCGCGGGTCGCATCGTCCTGCTGCTCCACCGCCGAGGCGATTTCGTTGGCAATCGTGTGGACTTCGCGAATCGTCTCGCTGATGGAGCGGATCGCATCCACCGCGCTCTTGCTCACACGCTGCATCGCTTCCACATGGGTGGCGATTTCCTCGGTCGCCTTGCCGGTCTGACTGGCCAGGTTCTTAACCTCGCCCGCGACCACCGCAAAGCCCTTGCCGGCATCGCCGGCGCGGGCTGCTTCGATCGTTGCGTTCAACGCCAACAGGTTCGTCTGCTCGGCGATATCGTTGATCACCGTCAGGACGTCGCTGATCCGGTTGCTGGCATCAGCCAGTTCGCTGACGGTCGCGGACGTGCTTTCCGCGGCTTGCACGGCGTTGGAGGCAATTTGCGCGGACTGGCCGACGCGCCGGTTCACATCCGCGATCGAGGCGGCCAGTTCCTCGGCGGCGGCCGCCATGGCCTGCACCGAACCGTTCGCCGCATCCGTCGCGCTGGCCGCGGAACTGCTCTGCGCCTGCGTGTCGCTCGCCAGTTCGGACATCTGGGTCGCGGAGAGCCCGATTTCACGCGCCGAGGTCCGCACCGAATCCACGGCTGTCCCCAAGGCTTTCTGGAAGTCATCCGCCAGGCGCATCATGTTCGCCCGCTTTTCACGCTCGGCCTCCTCGGCACGCGCCGCTTCCTGTTCCCGATGTTGCCGGACTTCAACGGCCTGCGCCTTGAAGATTTCGACGGCCGAGGCCATTTCCCCGACCTCGTCGGCACGGCCGACGCCGGGAATCTCGACCTCCAGATCGTCATTGCTCAAACGTTCCATCGCCTCGCTGATCTGGTGCAGCGGCTTGGAGATGCTGCGCCCCATGAACAGAGCGATCGCCACGCCGAGGACGATGGCGGCCAAACAAGCCGCAATGATCAGGGTGTTGCTGTTGGACCGGGTTCCTTCCAGGCTGTCGGTCATCTGCCGGTCCACTTGCGCAAAGGCGGAAAGGGCCTGTGTAAGATCGTCCGTCATGTCCGTTTCCGCCTGATCGATCTTGTTCAGGACATCACCGGTTTGCGTGGAGAGTTTCTTGAACTCATCCATGGCAGCCGAAATCGTCACCAGCGCCTCGGCCGCCCCAGTCCCTTCCGCGGCCTGTTGGGCGTCTGCCGCCAATTCCGCGCCGCGTTCCAAAGCGGCATCTATCCGGGCGCCGGCCGTCCGGTCCCCCGACAGCATGTCGCGCTGTGCGATCCCGGCCAGACGGATCGCCCCGACCAATCGGGAAGACGCCAAGCGCAAGTCCGACATGCGTTGCATGGTGGCCCTGCTTTCCTCAGCCAGGGCCTCCGAATCGGCTATTGCCTGGGCGTGCCGCTTGCTGAGCGCATCCGTGAAAGCGCCGATCTTCTTGCTGGACTTGCCAAGGTTGTCCTGGGCCTCCGTCGGGTCGGTCGCTGCCGTGAAAGCCTTCACGAGATCCTGAAACGACTTGCGGTAGACATTGACCGCCTCGGCAATTTTCTGCGCGATCTGTTCTTCCGCCGACCCCTTGAGCGCCTTCTTCATGCGCAACGCGGTCAGGAACATGGCCTTCGTATGGTCGTTGGTGGCGTTCAGGTCTTCCTCCGACCAGGATAGCCGGTATGCGGTCTCGGCCTGCCGGGCCTTCAGGGAGGAATTGACCAAGTCCTGGGCAAAAACGTTCGCGGCCTGCCGTTCCTTGTTGAGAGCGATCGACGAGGTTAGTTTTTCCGAGGCCTCCTGCGCCAATTGCGCCGCTTCGGCACTGACCGCTTCCGCCAGTTTCCCCATCTCGGCCATCGCCATGTCGGCCTTCGCGCTCAGGTCGTTCCCCGAGGAAACCAGATCCTTCGTATTCACGAGAGCTTGTTCGAAGCCGTCGATGGCATCGACTGCCTGTCCCAGAGCAGTCTTCAACCGGTCATCTGTTGTCGCTTCCTGAAAGGCTTTGGCGTCGGCCAGCGCCTGCAGCAGGATCTCGTCCGCCTTGGCGCCGTCTTCCGGAGATCTCGACAGACGGAATTGCGCAACGGTCTGCGCCGCCTTGCCCAGGTTTGCGGACAACGCACTGACTTTGTCCAACGCGGAAACACCCGTGGAATACGTACCGAGCGCCGTGTAGCCGACCGCCCCGATTATCCCGGTAAGTACCAGCACGGTGGCAAATCCCAGCCCAAGCTTCGGACCAATCCGCATCAGCCTTCCTCCAAATTCTTATCATCATCATTTGCGGCACTATGATGCATCAGTCTTAATTATTCGTTTACGAAAACGTGCAAGAAATCATTGGGAAAACGAAATTCGTCCACAACCCAATGAATGCCACTTTCCGGAGGAAAACATATGAAAAACAAGATCTTAGGCGTCGTGTTTTCGGGGATCATCATGTGCGCGGCAACAACGAGCGCCCTCGCTAACGAGTTCGAAGCGCAAATTATGGATATTCTGAACAACCAGGTTCGCGCCTGGCTGAGCGATCCCGCTATTGTGGAGGCCGTCAAGGCCCAGAACGCCGAACACGCCAATATGGGCGATGCGGATATCGATACGCTGGACAAGAAATGGCGCGCCGAAGCCAAGGCCGGTGGCGGGGACATGATCAACGGCGTGCTCGGCAAGGACATTTCCAAATTCCTCACGGGCAAGAAGGAAGGCTCCAACGGCGTCTTCAGCGAAATCTTCGTCATGGACAACAAGGGGATGAATGTCGGCCAGAGCGACGTGACCTCCGACTACATGCAGGGCGACGAAGGCAAGTGGCAGAAGACTTATCAGGCCGGCCCGGATGCGGTCTTCGTCGATGAGGTCGAATTCGACGACAGTTCGCAAACCTTCCAGTCCCAGGTCAGCGCGACGATCGTCGATCCGGCGGACGGCAAGCCGATCGGGGCCATCACGCTCGGCATCAACGTGGAAAACCTGTAAGACAGGCTCCGCCGGTCCAGACGGACCCGGACGGGAAAGGGGGCGCGGTCGCGCTCCCTTTTTCTTTGTTTGCATGTCGCTTGCCCACCCGGCTGAAACCGGCGGAAACACTGCGATTTAGGGGTTGCAACGGCGCACCGCACCCCGTATAAGCCGCCGGTCGCGCCGGAGATGACTCCGCGCGGCGTCACTCCTTGCCGGCGGATAGCGACCCGAATGGAAACTCCAGGGTCCAACAAGCCGTCGGCTGGATCCAGGCGGCAGAGCCGGAATTGGCCGGAAACTGCGCTGGATCGAAACGAGCCAAAAGGAGACACACTCGTGGCTTATTATGAAACCGTGTTCATCGCACGGCAGGACATTTCCGCCGCCCAGGTGGAAACGCTTGCCGATCAGTATGCGGAACACATCACCTCGAATGAAGGCAAGATTTCCCGCCGGGAAAACTGGGGCCTGAAGAACCTGGCCTACCGGATCAAGAAGAACCGGAAGGGCCATTACATCATGTTCAACTTCGACGCGAAGCCGGACGTGGTTACGGAAATGGAACGCATGATGCGCCTTTCCGAAGACGTCCTCCGTTACATGACGGTCCGCACCGAAGACCTGCCGGAAGAGCCCAGCGCCGTTCTGCAGCGCCGCGAAGAGCGCGGCCGCGGCGAACGGGGTGACCGCGGCGACTTCCGTGGGGATCGCGGTGATCGTGGCGACCGCGGTGATCGCGGCGACCGGGGTGACCGCGGCGACCGCGGGGATCGCGGCGACCGTTTTTCCCGCCCGCGCCGTGATGATCGTCCCAACAATGCGGAAGGAGCAGTGGAATGAGTTCGCGCCCATTCGGTCGGCGGCCGTTTTTCCGCCGCAAGAAATCTTGCCCGTTCTCCGGCCCGAACGCGCCGGCGATCGACTACAAGGACGTGAAGCTGCTTCAGCGCTTCATCTCCGAACGCGGCAAGATCGTGCCCTCCCGCATCACCGCGGTCAGCATCAAGAAGCAGCGTCAGCTCGCCAAGGCGATCAAGCGCGCTCGCTATCTCGGTCTGCTGCCCTACGTCCTGAATAACTAGGAGGGACGACATCATGCAGATCATTCTCTTGGAACGGGTCGAAAAACTGGGCCAGATGGGCGACCAGGTTAAGGTCAAGCCCGGCTTTGCCCGGAACTACCTGTTGCCGCAGGGCAAGGCGCTGCGCGCCACGCCGGACAACATCAAGCGGTTCGAGACCGAGCGCAGCCAGCTGGAAGCCCAGAACCTGGAACGCCGCAAGGAAGCCGAAGCGGTTGCGGAAAAGATGGCCACTCTGTCGGTCGTCATCATCCGTGCGGCCTCGGAAGCCGGCCATCTCTACGGTTCGGTCAACGCCCGCGACATCGCCGATTCGGTGACCGCCGGCGGCTTCACCGTGACGCGTGGCCAGGTCGTCCTGGACAAGCCGATCAAGACGCTCGGCATCTTCGACCTGCGCATCCGCCTGCACCCGGAAGTCACCCAGGTGGTGAAGGTGAACGTCGCGCAGACCGAAGACGAAGCCCAAGCCCAGGCCGACCGCGTCGCACGCGGCGAGCCGGCGGTCCTGACGGCCGCCCTGCTGGATCAGCAGGAAGCCGCCCAGATCGCAGCCGAACATGCCGAAGCCATGGCCGAAGCCGCCGCCGCCAACGAAGCGGCGGACGAAGCGGAAGCCGGCGACGAAGGCGCACCGGAAGCGGAAGAAGGCGACAAAGCCTAATACCGACCGGCCGACCTCCGAATCGGCATAGCTTTCCAAGGGCGTCCCAGGAGAAATCCCGGGGCGCCCTTTGGGTTTCTGACCCGGATTACAGAGCGGCGGAAAAACGCGGCTGTCGGTGCCGGCGGTACGGCCCCCGATATCCTTGTTATCCACAGGAGCGATTCACCATTCGTTCTTCCTGACGGAACGCCGCCACAGGCATAGTGTGACTGCATGACGACATCGGTAATACAGAACGTCCACAGCTTGGTGGAAAGTGACGGGGAAGAGCGCTCGCTGCGCGAAGCGCCGCACAACCTCGAAGTGGAAGCCGCCCTTCTGGGGGCGATCCTGCGCAACAACCGCACCTTCGAACAGGTCGGCGATTTGCTGTCATCCGAGAATTTCTACGCCCCGGAGCACCAGCGGATCTTCAGCGCAATCAAGCAGGTGACGGAAAAGGGCCAGATCGCCAACGCGACGACCCTCGCCCATATCCTGGACGCCGACCCGCTGGTGAAGGAAGTCGGCGGCAGCACCTACCTGTACGAACTGGTCGCCAACGTCATCTCCGTCATCAACGCCAAGGACTATGCCTCAACGATCCGCGACCTGTATCTGAAGCGGGAATTGATCGGCCTGGGCGAGATGGTCGTCAACGAAGCCTACGACTTCGAGGACTTCGACGACACGGCCGAGAGGCAGATCGAACGCGCCGAGCACCGGCTCTACACACTTGCCACGACCGGCGAAGTGGACCGGGGCGTCACGACCCTGAAATCCGCGGTCGAAATAGCCCTGGTAGCCGCCGAGCAGGCCTATCAGCGTGAAAGCCACCTGGTCGGCGTGACCACCGGGTTCCGCGACATCGACCAGATGCTGGGCGGTCTCCACCGGTCGGATCTGCTGATCCTCGCCGGGCGCCCGTCGATGGGGAAGACGGCCCTGGCGACGAACATGGCCTTCAACGCCGCCAAGGCCTACAAGCGGACGGAGGACGAATCCGGCAACGTCATAGAGGAAGGCGGCAAGGTGCTGTTCTTCTCCCTCGAAATGTCCGCCGAACAGCTCGCCGGCCGTATCCTGTCGGAGCGCTCGGAAGTATCGTCGGACAAGATCCGGCGCGGCGAAATCGAGAACGAGGAATTCGAACGCCTGGCCATCGCCGCGCATGAGATGTCGCAGATCCCCCTCTTCATCGACGACACCCCCGCCCTGACGATCACCGGCCTGCGCCAGCGCGCCAGGCGCGTGAAACGGCAGCACGGCCTTCACTTTATCGTGGTCGACTATCTGCAGCTTCTGCAGGGCCCGCCCGAAAAGCGGTCGGACAACCGCGTGCAGGAAGTCTCGGACATCACCCGGGGCCTGAAGACCCTGGCGAAGGAACTGGACGTCCCGGTCCTGGCGCTCAGCCAGCTGAGCCGTCAGGTGGAGCAACGCGAGGACAAGCGCCCGCAGCTCTCCGATCTGCGTGAATCGGGCTCGATCGAACAGGACGCGGACGTCGTGACCTTCATCTATCGGCCCGAATACTACCTGCAGCGCGAACACCCGACGGAACGCCAGAACGAAGCGCCGGACAAATTCCAGGAACGGGTCGAGCGCCACAACCAGCGTCTGGCCGACAGCAGGAACATCGCCGAGGTGATCATCGCCAAGCAGCGCCACGGTCCGATCGGCATTATCGAACTGTTCTTCGACGGCAACTACACACGCTTCGCGGATCTGGACAGACACCATGACGATGGTGGATTCTAGACCGCATGAACGGATTTCCTTCCGGCCCGGCCTATGCCCCGGCCCTCTTGACCATAGATCTGGACGCGCTTGCCTGGAACTGGCGGTTCCTGGCCGATAAGGCCGCGCCCGCGAAGGCGGCCGCCGTCGTCAAGGCGAACGGATACGGTCTGGGCAGCACGCCCGTCGTCAAGACGCTGGCACAGGCGGGCTGCCGCCTGTTCTTCACCGCCCATCTGGGCGAAGCGATCGCGGTACGCGGCGCCCTGCCCGACCCGGAGATCGAGGTCGGCGTCCTGAACGGCCTGTTGGCGGGTGACGAAGACGCCTATCCCCAACACACCCTGTTCCCGGTGCTGAACGACCTGTCGCAGGTCGATCGCTGGGCGGCCTATTGCGCGAAGAATGGGGCCCGGCCCGCCGCGGTCCAGTTGGACAGCGGCATGACGCGCCTGGGCCTGCCCGCCGCAGAGGCGGAGAGCCTCGCCGCCGATCCCGGCCGCATGGCCGGTTTCGAATGCCGTTACCTGCTGAGCCATATGGCCTGCGCCGACGAACCCGACCACCCGCTGAACGCCGCTCAACAGGAACGGTTCGCGGCCCTGGTTCCGCGGATTCCCCATACCCACGCGATGCTCGCGGCGAGCAGCGCCGTCTTCCTCGGCCCCGCCTGGCATTTCGACTATATCCGGCCGGGTGTCGCCCTTTACGGCGGAAGGCCAAACACGCTGGCGCCCAACCCGATGCGGCAGGTCATCAAGCTGGAAGGAAAAATCCTTCAAATCCAGGACGTTGACGCCCCACAGACCGTTGGATATGGTGCCGGCCATCGGGTTGAGGAGCCGGGCCGGATTGCCACGATAGGCGTGGGCTATGCGGACGGATACCTTCGATCGCTCAGCAACAAGGCCACGGCGGTTCTACACGGCGTGTCCGTTCCACTGGTTGGCCGCGTATCCATGGACCTCACCACCTTCGACATCTCGGCCGTTCCGGATGCCAAAGTCGGCGATAGCGTCGAACTGATCGGCCCGTCGCACACGATCGACGATCTGGCCGACCAGGCCGGCACGATCGGATATGAAATTCTCACCAGCCTGGGCGGCCGTTATGCCCGCCGCTATGTCGGGGGACCGCAATGAGCGCGGGTGGCGAAACCGGAGGGGGAACGGGGCCGCTGGAACTGTTACGCCGTGTCGGCGCCGCCCTGCTGGGATTCCTGGAGGCCACAGGCAAGCTGACCGTCTTCGCGGCGAACGGCATTTCCCATTGCGTCAGACCGCCGATCTATCTGCGCCTCATCGGGCAGCAGATGATCGATATCGGCTACTATTCCCTGCCGGTCGTGGGCCTGACCACTTTGTTCGCCGGCATGGTGCTGGCGCTGCAGAGTTATACGGGTTTCGCGCGGTTTTCCGCCGAAGGCGCCATTCCCAATGTCGTCGTACTGTCGATGACGCGCGAATTGGGGCCCGTGCTGGCCGGTCTGATGATCGCCGGGCGCATTGGCGCGGCCATGGCGGCGGAACTGGGCACGATGCGCGTTACCGAGCAGATCGACGCGCTGGAAACCCTCAGCACCAACCCGTTCAAATATCTGGTGGCGCCGCGCCTCATCGCAGGCATCACGATGATGCCGCTGCTGGTTCTCGTCGGCGATGTCATCGGCGTATTCGGCGGCTATATCGTCTCGATCTACAAGCTCGGCTTCAATGCCTCGGCCTATCTCCAGAACACATGGGAATTCCTGGAGGTTCAGGATGTGGTATCAGGCTTGGTCAAGGCCGCGGTCTTCGGCTTCCTGGTCGCCCTGATGGGCTGCTACCATGGTTATAAGAGCCGCGGCGGCGCCCAGGGCGTCGGGGCGGCGACGACCAATGCCGTGGTCAGCGCCTCGATCCTGATCCTGGTCTTCAACTACATCATCACCGAACTGTTTTTCGCGCAATGAACGGAACCGTCACACCGAAGATCAAGATGACCGGCGTCCGCAAGGCCTTCGGCCCGAAAGTCGTGCTCGACGGTTTCGACCTGGAAGTCCTGCCGCAGGAATCCGTCGTGATCATCGGCGGCTCCGGTTCCGGCAAATCGGTTTCGCTGAAATGCATTCTGGGCCTGCTGAGCCCGGACGAGGGCACGATCGAGATCGACGGCGTGGATGTGGACACGCTCTCCCGTTCGGATCGGGAGGAGGTGAACTCCCGCATCGGCATGCTGTTTCAGAACGCGGCGCTCTTCGATTCCCTGCCGGTTTGGGAAAACGTCGCCTTCGGCCTGATTCAAGGCAAGCGGATGTCCCGCAACACGGCGCGCGACATCGCCGTCGACAAGCTCGCGCAGGTCGGCCTGGGATCGGATGTCGCGGTATTGAGCCCGGCGGAACTGTCCGGCGGCATGCGCAAGCGCGTCGGCCTCGCCCGCGCCATCGCCGGCGACCCGGACATCATCTTCTTCGATGAACCGACGACCGGCCTGGACCCGATCATGGGCCACATGATCGACAATCTGATCGTTCAATGCGTCCGTCAGGTCGGCGCCACGGCCCTGTCGATCACCCATGACATGCCCAGCGCACGGCGGATTTCCGACCGCATGGCCATGCTCTACAAAGGCAAGAACATCTGGCAGGGGGCGACGGCGACGATCGACGACAGCGGCAACCCCTATGTCGATCAGTTCATCAAGGGAAAGGCCGAAGGCCCGATCACGATGGAAGTCTTCCGCCCCTAGCGGCCTCAGGCTTACACCGCCGATACGATCAGGGTCCGGCGATCGCCTTCTTCGGTATCCAGGCATACGAAAAGCCGCATCGAAAGATGCGGCTTTCCCACTGGCACGATTCATCCGCCCGACCGTAACGGCGGGCGGAGAAGGCAATCAGCCCTGGCGGGCCTTGAACCGCGGGTTCGTCTTGTTGATGACGTAAACACGCCCTTTGCGGCGAATAACGCGGCAATCCTTGTGGCGGTTCTTCAACGTCTTCAGCGAGCTAGCAACGCGCATAACAGATCTCCGTCAGCGCCATGGTTCCACCCGCTAGGTTCGGCGGGCAACTGCGGCGCAACATGTTCCCGAAAGAGCGCGGAACATAGGCAGGCAGACTGGGGCTGTCAAGCCACCGGCAGCCCAGGATTTCCGCCTTTTCGGGCCGATCCCGCCCGCTTCGCTCAGACCGGCGGTTTCTTGATCCCGTGTATGCGGTAAAGCCGCACTTTGCCGGCCTGCAAAGCCCGCATCAGATAGACCCAGAACTCCGCCTCGACCATCATCCGGCTGACCAGGTCGCGGTCCAGGTCTTCCTTCGACAGGCCTGCCACGAAACTCGCCCAGCCCTGCAGCACATAGGAATGGTAGGCATCGGATTCGTCCTCTTCGACGCGGACGTCGAAACCAAGTTCCTCCAGCATGGGCGTATACGCGCCGACAACCTCGGGCGAGGCATCCGCGATGTCGCGCTTGAGCCAGGCCGTTACCGTGCGGTCCGTCCCGGCTCCCTCATCCGCCAGCATGAGGTCGGTGAGCACGATATGCCCGAACGGCCGGACCGCGGCGGCCACCTTCGCCAGGAACTTGTCCCGGTGCGGTATCGAATAAAGGCTTTCGCGGATCAGCACCCCGTCGAAGGATGAGGGTTTCAGGCTGATCTTTTCCGGCTCGAACGCCGTGATCGGAACCTTCCGCTCCAACCCCTTGATCTTGCTCAAACCCGCGGCATGCTGGGCCAGTTCGGGGTTGCGTTCCAGACCGGTAACCCAGACGCCAAGCTCCTTATGTATCTGCCGCGGCCCGCCGCCGAGGCCGGCGCTGAGGTCCAGCAGTGAATTTTCTCTGGTCAACGCCATCGGCCGGACAAGACGAACCGAGAACTCGGTGCCGCCCGGCCTGACGACCTCGTGCTCCTCGCCCCACAGCCGGCGGCAGAAGGACAGCCGGGATTCCGGCCAGCTCTTATGCGGCCCGTCATGGTCTTCGATGTCCACTTCGATTGCCGCGGCATTCTTCGTGGCATCGGCCGGCGCCGCCGCGCCGCCACCCTTCGCCTTTACCACGGCTTCCGGTTCCAAGCCCTCCCACCAGGCTTTGAACCGGTCCATCAACGGAATATAGCCGTCGTCCTTGTCTCTCGGCTTCTTCGCCACCCCAGCCAACCTCTTGTTATTATTCGTAGCGCCGACGCCTTCGCTCCCTCCGCGCAAAGCCGCACGGCGCCTACTTTGCCATCGCCAACAATACTCTCTGCACAAGATAGATAAAATGCCACGCGATTTTTAATTAGTTCCGAATCACTTCGCCTTGAAATTGAACCTTTCTTGCCGCATTTCCGCCGTATTGGGTCGTTAGAAACCCTGCCTACAGCGTTGAGCACAACATTCTTCACGGGTGAGTGACTGACATGGGTGAATACGAGAGGCGGCAGGCCGTCTACAGGGAATTGCGGGACGGGGATTTCGGTTCCCAGCGGTCAATCATCCGGATGAGCGACGATCAGGTCACGCGTTTCATACGGGCCTACGGGATCGCGGCGATCGGCGTGTTCGGCGCCTTGGGCACCTTGGCGGTGTTGAGCATCGCCAGTCTGGCCTGATCCCGATACAACAGGCCCGTCCCGCCCGCTCAGCGCGGGTCGCGGCTGTCCATCCAGATCGTGACCGGTCCGTCGTTCACGAGCGAGACCTTCATCTCCGTGCCGAAGCGCCCGGTTTCCACCGGCAGCCCTTCGGCGCGTAACGCATCGCAGAAACAGTCGTAGAGACGCGCACCCAGTTCGGGCCCCGCAGCGTCGGAGAAGCCGGGCCGGTTTCCCTTCTTCCAGCGGGCCGCCAGGGTGAACTGGCTGACGGACAGTACCGCCCCGCCGATATCGGCGACGGACCGGTTCATCTTGCCTTCGTCATCGCTGAAAATCCGCATCAGCGCCACTTTCCGGGCGAGATAGGCGGCGTCTTCGTCGGTATCGCCCGGTTCCGCGCAAACGAGAACCAGCAGGCCCGGCCCGATACGCCCCACGCAGGCGCCGTCGATATCGACGGCCGCCTCCGTGACGCGCTGCAACAGCAGTTTCAAACCGGGTATCCGCCCTATTCGACGAATTCGGGCTCTTTCGAAGACGCCCCGCCGCCGCGCTTGCGCGGTTTCCCGCGGGAGGCCTTTTTCGGACCGCCCTTCGGCTTCTCGTCTTCGTACCGGAAGTAGAGCTTGTCCTCTTTCGGGTCCTTGTCGACGATGACGAGGCCGCCATTCGTGAGGTTCCCGAACAACAGCTCCTCAGCCAAGGGCTGCTTGATGTGTTCCTGAATGACGCGGGCCAGCGGACGGGCGCCGTACAGCCGGTCATAACCCTTCCGCCCGAGCCAGGAGCGCGCGGCTTCCGTCAAATCGATCGCCACGTCCCGGTCGCCCAACTGGGCTTCCAACTCGATCACGAATTTGTCGACGACACGGCCGATCACGTCTTCCGACAGATAGTCGAACGGGATCACCGCATCCAGACGGTTCCGGAATTCCGGCGTGAACATGCGTTCAACCGCTTCCTTGTCCGCGCCGGCCCGGTCTTCCCGGCCGAACCCGATGGCCGGCCGCGCCATTTCCGACGCCCCGGCATTGGTCGTCATGATCAGAACAACGTTCCGGAAATCGACGGTCTTGCCGTTGTTGTCGGTCAGCTTCCCGTAATCCATCACCTGCAGTAGAATGTTGAACAGGTCCGGATGGGCCTTTTCGATTTCGTCCAGCAGCAGCACGCAATGCGGCGTCTGGTCGATCGCGTCTGTCAGCAGACCGCCCTGATCAAAGCCGACATAGCCGGGAGGCGCGCCGATCAACCGGGAAACGGTGTGCCGCTCCATATATTCCGACATGTCGAACCGCTTGAGGTCCACGCCCAGCGTCTTCGCCAACTGGCGCGCTACCTCGGTCTTGCCGACGCCGGTCGGGCCGGAGAACAGATAACTGCCGATCGGCTTTTCCTGGTCGCGCAGCCCCGCGCGGGACAGCTTGATGGCGGACGCCAAGGCCGTGATCGCCTTATCCTGGCCGTAGACGACCATCTTCAGGTCCGACTCCAGGGTCTTCAGCGTTTCGCGGTCATCGCGCGAAACCTGCTTCGGGGGGATCCGCGCGATCTTCGCGACCACGGATTCCACGTCCTTCACGCCGATCGTCTTCTTCCGGCGCGATTCCGGCACCAGCATCTGGGCCGCGCCGACCTCGTCGATCACGTCGATCGCCTTGTCCGGCAATTTCCGGTCGTTGATATAGCGCGCCGACAGGTCGACCGCCGTCTTGATGGCGTCGTTCGTGTAGCGGACCTTGTGATGCTCCTCGTAATACGGCTTCAGGCCCTTGAGGATTTTGATCGTATCGGGGATCGACGGCTCGGTGACGTCGATTTTCTGGAACCGGCGGGCGAGCGCGCGGTCCTTCTCGAAATAGCCCCTGTATTCCTTGTAGGTCGTGGACCCGATGCACCGCAGCGTGCCGCTGGCCAAAGCCGGCTTCAACAGGTTGGACGCGTCCATCGCGCCGCCCGTCGTCGCGCCCGCACCGATGACGGTGTGGATCTCGTCGATGAACAGGATGGCGCCTTCGGTTTCCTCCATCTCCTTCATCACGGCTTTCAGGCGTTCCTCGAAATCGCCGCGATAGCGGGTGCCGGCCAGCAGCGTGCCCATATCGAGCTGGAAGATCGTGCAGTCCTTCAGCACGTCGGGCACGTCGCCCTCGAGGATCCGCTTGGCCAGGCCTTCCGCGATGGCGGTCTTGCCGACACCGGGGTCGCCGACCAGCAGCGGGTTGTTCTTGGTGCGGCGGCACAGAATCTGGATGGTCCGTTCGACTTCGGACGCCCGCCCGATCAAGGGGTCGATCTTGCCGGCCTTCGCCTTCTTGTTCAGGTCGACGCAATAGGCGTCCAGCGCCTCCGACCCTTCCTTGTTCACTTCCTCGGACTTGGCGTCTTCATCCGCGCCGCTGACCGGGCGGGCCGCGCTGGGCTGCCCGGGCACCTTCGCGATGCCATGGCTGATATAGTTCACCGCGTCGAACCGGGTCATGTCCTGCAGCTGCAGGAAATAGACCGCATGGCTCTCCCGCTCCGAGAAGATGGCGACCAGGACATTGGCGCCCGTCACCTCTTCGCGCCCGGAAGACTGCACATGAATGGCGGCGCGCTGCAGCACCCGCTGAAACCCGGCCGTCGGCTTCGGGTCGTCTTCCGAAGCGGCGATCAGGGAGGAAAGATCGTTGTCCAGATAGTCGACGACATCGCCGCGCAGTTTTTCGAGTTCGACACCGCAGGCCCGCAGAACGGCAACCGCGTCCTGATCCTCGACAAGTGCCAACAAGAGATGCTCCAGCGTCGCATATTCGTGCCGGCGCGTCCGTGCGTGCGCCAAGGCCCTATGCAGAGTTTCCTCAAGGTTTTTCGACAGCATCTCTGATCAAATCCTTTCTTGCCGCAGGCATTTGGCAGCTTTCGCCGCGGCAACCGTATTCAAGAAGGGCAGGCGAACGGGAATCCGCCGAGACCTTCCTATATGATTGTGGGGTGCGGCACGCCGGTTTGCCAGCCCCGATTTTGCGACAAATACGTGACCCTGATAATTCCGCGCGGAATTGCCGCGTTCCGCTGCATCTGTTCTTGGCCGGCCGGCCCGCCCCTGAACCGGGGCCCGAGTTGCTTGGACGATACGATGAGAACGATCCGCAAGATCCGTTCCAGTCACGCCTTTTTCCCAATCACTCGCTTGCCCGATCCTTCTGCGTGTTTGGCGCTATGGCTCTCCGCCAAGGTGGTCACTCTTTCTCCAAGGTGCATTGCAACGGATGCTGCTCCTTGCGGGCCAGATCCATCACCTGGTTCACCTTCGTCTCGGCTATGTCGTAGGTATAGACGCCGCAGATGCCGACGCCGCGCCGATGCACATGCAGCATGATCTGCGTCGCTTCTTCCCGGCTTTTGCTGAAATACTGCTCCAGGACGTAGACGACGAATTCCATCGGCGTGTAGTCGTCGTTCAGCATCAAGACCTTGTACATCGACGGCTTCTTGGTCTTGGGCTTGGTCCGGGTCAGAAGCCCGGCGCCGGACTGGCCGTCGCCGTCTTCGCCGTCGCCGCCCTCGTCACTTGCCCGCAGCGGTACGAATGAACCGCCACTTCCTGAAACCAAACAGATCTTCCCGTCCGTCATCTTCATCCTGAATCCATGCCTGTCCGGCCGCCCATTGGCGGGCGCGGACAATCGCTGGTCAATAATATTGGATTCACCGCATCGATTGAAAGAGGTGAGATGCGTAATCGAAGGATCGTTTCCGAAACTGGGGTGAATACCGCCCGACAATCCGCCGCATTCCGCCGGTATCGCCGGCAAAAAAGAAAAGGGCGGCCAGGGCCGCCCTTTGACCGGATCATGATCGGATCCGGAAATGGATGTCCGGCAGTCTATTCCAGACCTTCCCAGCCGGGCGCCGCTTTCGGCTCTTCCTCGAAGGTCTCCTGGATCGGCTTTTCAAGCGGCTTGCGGCCAGCCTTGATGGCCTTCTGGATTTCGATCGACATTTCTTCCTGCCGGCACAGACCGAGTTCGACCGGCGACCGCGGGCGCAGGTTGGACGAATTCCAGTGCGACCGGTCGCGGATGGCTTGGATCGTCGGCTTCGTGGTGCCGATCAGGCGGCCGACCTGCGCGTCGCTCAATTCCGGATGGTGACGCAGCAGCCAGGCGATCGCGTCGGGCTTGTCGGCGCGCTTGGATACCGGCGTGTAGCGCGGGCCTTTCTGACGAATGACCGGTTCCGGAAGGTCGGATACCAGCATCTGCAGCTTCGCTGTCGGATCCGTCTCGCACCGGTTGATTTCGTCCAGCGTCAGCTGACCGTTTAGGATCGGGTCCATGCCCTGCATCCCAGCCGCGACTTCCCCATCGGCAATCGCTTGCACTTCAAGGGAATGAAGCCCGGTGAACTCGGAAATCTGATCGAATTCAAGGGTCGTATTGTCGATCAGCCACACTGCCGTCGCCTTGGGCATCAACAGTTTCGCCATTGTTATTCTCCTCAAAACTCGCTGGTTCGTTCTGGCCGCCAGCGCTTTGCACGTCAGGCTCCGGTCAAATTCGGTAAAACGCAGCCGGGCGATCTTCCCTCCGGGCAACAGACCGTATGCCTTGAGAGAGGTCCGCTCCCGATTGGGCGCCGCCTGCGTCCCCAAGACCCACCATAACATGCATCAATTGGTTGGGATGGAAGGCGATATAGCATCGCGCCAGCGCCTTTGAAAAGGTATTTGACGCCGGTTCGCACGGCGCGGCGCCGGTAACGCCATGAATATCACCTTCAACTGAATGAACTGCCCCGGCAAATGCGAATGCCGCCGTGAATCCGGACCGCCCGAAAGCGGTTTTGACGCCGATGCGGCTGATCAAGCCGCCGCCAGGATCTATCGCGCGGCCCGTCACACGAGATCGGCGCAGGGTATGATCGTGACGTCATCCCATACCGGCGGCGTTCGATTGCGATCGTCTTGTCGGAAGGGATAGACGCTGAGGCCGATTGTGTAGCAGACAGTCCCGTCCGCATCGGCGAGCGGAAGCACGAGGCGTTCCGCGATGGTGATACCGTCGTCGGGCGGCGCGCCGGTGATTTTCCCATATTGAATGCTGGGTGTGTTCAGGACGGCCTTCCAACGCTGCAAAGCGGCTGCATGGGCGTCTTTTCCAACGACATCCCGAAAGCGGACACCGCGCAATGACTGCCCCCAGGCATCATTGATCCGTTCTCCGGAAATCTTACAGACGAAGTCGCCCAGATCTTCCTCGAACCGATAAATCCACACATAGGGCAGGACATTGGCGAAACTATCGGGGGTCAAATTGCGCCGGAAAGGAACAAGAGCGCCATGCCTGGCCTTCATCCACGCACCCAACAACAGCGTGATATGCTGGTGCGCCTCACGGGCAAAGGGCACTCCTCTAAATTCGTCGGCGGCACCACCGGTCATGAATCCATGCTCATCGCGCAGTTGGGAGTTTGCCTGACCTTCTTCCCGTATCTGATAAAGAGTCCTCTATTCATATGTAATCATATTCACATCAGGCGGTCATTCGATTTGCCCCCATACCGCCGAATATCGGGGCCGTTTTCCCTATGGCCCGGCCGCCCTTCTCACCAAAAAGCGCGAAAGGCCCGGAAAATCCGGGCCGCACCACGTAGGACAAAAACGCGAACGGCCCGGGAGACCCGGGCCGTTCAAATCGTATACGGTTGGTAAACCGTGCGGGCCTTAGGCGGCCAGCGGCTTGACCATCCGTTCAACCGTGGCGTTCATGTGCGCCTGAACCGGTTCGAACGCTTCGGTCGCGACCTTGACGCCGATTTCGTTCAGCTTGCCGCTTTCGTTGACGAAATTGTCGAACGAGGTGCGCGCGAAACCGGACTGAATTTCGACCAGTTCGTTGAGGGACTTCGCGGCCAGCATCGCCTTGGCGGTTTCAGCGCCGGCATCGGCGGAGGACTTCAGGAACTCGTAGTAGGCCTTGCCGAATTCTTCCGAACCCTTCACGACGGCGTCGTTGAACTTCGACGCGACGTCGAAGGAATCTTTGCCGTAGGTGGCGAATTCTTCGTAGCTCTTCAGCGCGGCGGTGGAGGCCTTCTCGACCTGTTCCTTCGTCGCGGCAACGGCCTGCTCGACATGTTCCTTCGTCGCGGCGACAGCCTGTTCGACAGTCTGCTTGCCGGCGGCGACGGCGTCTTCGATTTGTTTGACGTCGATCTTGGCGGCGCCAGCTTTCTTGGTGGTGGTCATAGTAACAATCTCCTGGTTTTTCTAGGGCGCCGGTCTACGGCTGGCCTCATCGCAAATTTTGCCGGACCAGCCGGCGGCGTTGGAAAATCTTAATTACGCCAAAATGCTGCAACGCAACATTCACGAGGGTTATATAGCGATGGAAGGCGGTACGTCAAGAGGATTATTGTGCAGTGCACAAAAAATATTAGTTCTTTGAATTTCTCTAAGATTAGTCAGCTATTGCGACCTGTCCTGCCCATAATTCTGCCCCAGAATCACGCGATTGTCACGCAAATGCAAAATGTAATGGTCGAAGCCTTGCTGCCGCGCCGGATTGTAGTCCAGCAGGGTCAAACGCGGGCCCGCGGGCGGGCGGTTCAATGGTATGCCGGTAACGTCGCCTGCCAATAGCGGCGCAGGAAAGGCCAAGGCGCGGAAATCGGGGTCCGGACTGACCCAGGCTTCGTAGTCGAACACCCCATCCAAACAGGCGCCGACCAGCCAGAAGTGCCATTCCGACAACAGATCCGTCGGGGCCGCAGACCTTGGGGCGGCCAGATCGGCCCGATAGGCCGCCAAGATGGCGTCGGCGTCGCTCTCCGACAAGCGCACGATCATGTCGGTCGGGTTGAAGAACCGCGTAATGCTGTCGTTCAACTGAATTTCATTGATCGGCAATTTGGGCGTCAACACCCTGGTCCTGAGGCTCGCGTCGGCCATGGACAGGTCGTATATGCGCACCTGTTCCGCCCGGTTCGCATTCAACACGAACCGGACCCGGCCGGGCGACTCGGCCTCGCAAGTCCGGCGGATGTCGCCGGCGCTGATGAAATCGATCCAGGTGGCCCGGCGCAAAACGGGGTTGTCGATCTCCCCCGTCGAAGATCCCGCGCATCCGGTGAGCGCCGCCACGCCGATCAAGGCCAAGGCAATAGATATCCAGGGCAACCGTCGTGCTTTCATGTCGGGATCAACTCCTCATGCGGCCAGGAAATCACCATACCGCAGCACCGGCCCTCACCGACATGGGTCGGTTCGTCGCGTGTGCGGAAATGTCGATATCAATAAAAATATGGGATAAACCCTGCACGAATTCACTAACCGTTAATGTCCAATAGGGAATATTCGTCCTTCGTGTGGACTGATTCGAGTGATTCGGTTATAAACGAAATCGGTACAGAATTCATAAGACTGGTAGCAGACTAGGGAAGTAAAAAGGTCCGACTATGCGCCGCAATGCCAAGTCAAAATTCGGTATATCTCTATCTGTCATCCTTTTGATCTTATCGGTCATTGGTGTGGCGCTGGGACCGACCGCCGCGCAGGCGAAGTATTCCGCGCTGATCATGGACGATTCGACCGGCACGATCCTGCACGCGCAGAATATCGATACGCTGCGCCACCCCGCCTCCCTCACCAAGATCATGACGCTGTACATGACCTTCGAGGCGCTGCGCGACGGCCGCCTGAAGCTGGACCAGAATCTGACGGTGTCGCGCCGCGCGAGCCGCATGCCGTCCAGCAAGCTCGGCCTCGGCCAGGGCGAGACGATCAAGGTCCGTGACGCGGTCATGGCCTTGATCACGAAATCCGCCAACGATGTCGCTGTCGTCGTCGCGGAAGGCATTGCCGGCTCGGAATCCAAATTCGCCGAGAAAATGACCGCCAAGGCGCGTGAGATCGGGATGTCCAAGACGACGTTCCGCAACGCTTCCGGCCTGTTCAACAAGACGCAGAAGAGCACGGCGCGCGACATGGCCACCCTGGCCCATCGCATGATGGCCGACTTCCCAGAATATTACAGCCTGTTCGACACCAAGGCCTTCACCTACCGGGGGCGGACCCACAAGAACCACAACAATCTGCTGGGCCGCTATGCGGGCACCGACGGCATCAAGACGGGCTATATCGGCGCCGCCGGTTTCAACCTCGTCGCATCGGTGACGCGGCACGGCGTTCGCCTGATCGGCGTCGTCTTCGGCGGCCGGACCTCCAAGGCCCGCGACCAGAAGATGATGGCGCTGCTCGATCAGGCTTTCATCGGATACGAGGCCGTCGCCATTCGCGCGCCGCGCAAACCGGACATGCCGGAACTCGGCGAAACCCAGGTCGCGTCCGCCGGGCAGGCTAACCCGTTCCTGCAGCGCGTGAATTCCGCGCTCACCATCGCGGCCCATGCCGCCGAGCCGTCCCAGGCCCCCGTTCAACAGGCGCCGGTTCAATTGGCCAGCGCCGAACCGATGGGCGAATGGTCCATCCAGGTCGGCGCATTCCGCAGCAAGTCGCGCGCCCACGGCGCGGCGGAAGCGGCGCAGTCGAAACTCGGCACTCTCGTCGAACAGTCGATGGTCGCCGTCGTTCCCACCCGCGGCAGCAAGCCGCTGTTTCGGGCACGGATCGCCGGACTGGAAAAGAAGACCGCCTTCGCCGCCTGCAACAGCATGAAGCAGCGGCGTTTCGATTGCCTGGTTCTGGCCCCGACGAACGCGCCCCAGATCGCGGAACGGCAGTAGGCTGACCGGCTCCCGCCGCGCCTCGTTTCAGGCGCGTTCCCTTCTTCGGTTCCGCCCCTTACCCACGGGAACGATACCTGTTCCGGCGATCCGCGTAAGATCGCGCGGTTAGCCCTTCCCAACCAGATTGGCGCCCCCCAAAATCGCCTGACCTGAAACCTTCCCGGCGTCCCCGGCCACTGGCGCGCCCGGCGGAAGGAACATGACAACAATGGGAGGAAGCATTGTCGCTCTTACAAATCGATGCCAAGAACGCGCTCTACTACGAGTATGATCCGCCGTCCGCGCCGGGTGGAAAGACCTTCGTCTTCATCAATCCCATCACCGGTGACTGCTCCCTTTGGCAGGGCGCGATCGGCCCCGCGTTGCGCAAGGCGGGCCACGGCACCCTGGTCTACAATTTCCGCGGCCAGGCCAAGAGCAGCTTCGACCCTTCGATCGCACTCGACGACAAGCTGATCACCGCCGACCTGATGCGGATCATCTCCGAACTGAAGATCGCCGACGCCATCGTCGTCGGCCTGTCGATCGGCGGCCTCTACGCGCTGCGCGCCCATGCGCAAGGTCTGCGGCCCGCCGGCATCGTCCTCGTCAACACGTTGCGGAAAATGTCGCCGCGCATCGACTGGATGAACAAGATGTGCGTGCGCCTGATGCAGCATGGCGGCCCCACCCTGCTGCGCGACGTGGCATCCCACGTCATCACGTCGGAAGCCACCCATGCGGCCATGATCGACGACATCTTCAACAATCCCGCCGCCTATGAAGGCCTGACGGAAGACGCCGGCTTCATGAACCTGGTGACCCATATGGCCGATACCAGTTGGGAGATGGACCTGACGAAACTGAACCTGCCGGTGCTGGTCACCACGGGATACCAGGACAGGGTCTTCTTCAATCCGGGCGATGTCGACGACCTGTTCGCCGACCTGCCGCAGGGCTTGCGGCTGGACATGCCGCATGCGGGCCACATGATCCCCGCCGAACGTCCGAAGGAGTTCATCCTGGCCCTGATGGGCTTCGCCGACATCCTGTAACCGGCGCCGGAAGCGCTCGCCGGGCGGGGCCGC
>Ga0209692_10000949_pt1 | contig 47028 bp, 39 predicted proteins | sample tdDd472_FD_187129 | JGI IMG/M metagenome (GOLD analysis project Ga0209692, IMG submission 187129) | Marine sediment microbial communities from the Atlantic coast under amendment with organic carbon and nitrate - tdDd47.2 (SPAdes)... | ecosystem: Environmental > Aquatic > Marine > Coastal >... | reverse complement strand
CGCCCATCGCCAATGCGGTACGGATGGTTTCCTGACATTTCTTTTCGCCCATAGAAACGACAACGACTTCATCAGCCTTGCCTGCTTCTTTCAGACGGATTGCTTCTTCAACCGCGATTTCGTCAAATGGATTCATCGACATTTTGACGTTCGCTGTTTCTACACCTGTGTTGTCCGATTTGACACGGATTTTCACGTTGTAATCAATTACGCGCTTTACTGCGACGAGGACTTTCATGGAATTCCTTTCTCAGAAGTCGTTTCGTTAACGCCTGAGGCTTTGTTTTTAAGCGTGGGAGCCTACCCTATGCTTATCACGTTTTTCGCATTGCACAATACGGGTTGCAGAAATGAATGTCAACTCATGCAACTGTTGGACAATACCTCTCCTCAGGCAGTGAATCTCCCCAGATTTAACGATGGGCACCCGGTTTCCACAAAACGTCTGATTTCCCCTTTTCATTGAGGAAACGGGCCATGACGAATGCGTGGTCGGATAGGCGGTTAAGATATTGTACACAAAGGGAATTAATCGTGTCACGTTTGGCCAGTTCCGTACAGAGACGTTCTGCGCGACGGCACACGGTACGACATAAATGCAAATGGGCGGATGCGGCACTGCCACCGGGTAATACAAATGACGTGAGCGGGTCGAGTTGATCGTTCATGTCATCAATTTCCGATTCGAGGCGTTTGATCTGTTCATCAACGATACGCAAAGCCCCTTCGCTTTTGCGTCCATCTTCGGGGGTGCAGAGATCGGCACCCAGATCAAACAGGTCGTTTTGAATGCGTTCCAGCATTTTATCGCATTCACCGTTTGTGTGTAATCGGGCCAGACCGAATGTGGCATTGGTTTCATCAACGCAGCCGTATGCTTCGACACGCAGGTCGTGTTTGGCAATACGAGTCCCGTCGCCAAGCGAGGTTTCGCCCTTATCGCCACCACGAGTATATATTTTGGTTAATGTTACCATGGGTCAATCCAGCCTTTTATTTTGATAAATGTGCAAAAAAAGTGCAGGGCAGACTTTTGAAGTTTTTGGGCTGCGGGTCAAGACTAAAGAGGTAAAAAAATGTTAAGAAGGCGAACAAAATAACATATCGATTGTAAAAAGGTCACGAATTAGAGGTAAGATTGTCATTTCGCGCCATATTGATCAGGCGATAGGTTCCTTTACCGGCTTGTTTGGCCTGATACATTGCGGTGTCGGCACACATGACGAGATCATGGATATCGCTTTCATGTCCAAAGAAACGCACGACGCCGATGGAAAGACCGATTTTAGCGATTTTTCCTTCTTTTTTATAAGGTGTGGAAATGGCGGTTTGCATTTTTTCAACAACAGCTTCGATGGCGCGTATATCTTCAATCCCGTGGGCAATGACGGCAAATTCATCTCCACCCAGTCGCGCGCCGATATCCGTTTCGCGCAGGACATGGCGCAGGCGCAGCCCAACCTGATCAAGAACCCAGTCACCAAAATTATGACCGTAGGCATCGTTGACAGCCTTGAAACCGTCGAGATCAAAATAAAAAAGGACACCGGGACGGTCTGTACGCGCCGCCAGTGCAATCGCATTATGCAGATGTTCTTCAAACAGGCGGCGGTTGGCTAATCCGGTCAAGGCGTCGTGATGGGCAAGATGGGCCAGGGCTTCTTTGGTGTGTTTATGTTCGGTAATGTCGAACGCCCACCAAAGAATGGCTTCCTGCCCACCATATTCGATCAGGCGTGTTGTGATCTGTGCCCAGAAGGGATTGCCGTTCGTGCGCTGACATTGTGTTTCGACATTATTTAGATGTTTGCCCCTGCGGGTATCGACCCAATGGCGGCGATGCATGCGCGGTTCTTTATAGAATTTGCGTGTATCAAAACCGATGATGTCGTCGCGCGGAATTTCATACATCTGTGCCAGTCGTTTGTTGGCAAATAAGAGTTTGAAGGTTTTTACGTGGCTAATACCGATAGCGATGGGACTGGTGCCCAAGATCCGGCGCAGACGTTCTTCAGAAATCCGCAAGGCTTCTTCGGCTTGGCGATGTTCGGATATATCCAGCATCAATCCATTCCAGACCGTATCACCATTGACCCCTAAATGAGTACGACCACTGGCGCGAACCCATTTGACAGTTTGTTCATTGCGATGGCGAATTCTGACGTCGGTTGTCCACAAATCGCATTCGCGCCCCGCGCGTTCCAGTGTTTCGCGAAAACGCCCACGATCCTGACGAATAACGATCCGTTCAAATAAGCTTGGATCATTTTGCATATCGGCGGGGCTCCAACCGGTGAGGTCGGCGACGCCTTGACTAATATAACTAAAAGACAGTTGCCCGGCTTCTGTGCGGCGGATTTGATAGACAATACCGGGAATATTGACCCCGACATCGCTGAAACGGCGTTGGGTTTCTTTTAAAGACCAGGCGACTTCTGTTTGGGTGAAGGCATTGCCAAGCAAGTTGCCGACAACTTTCAAGGTATCGACATCCTGATCGGACCAGCAACGTGAATTTTCAAAAGTATGTATGCCGATAAACCAAACGGCATCATCGGCTTGTAGAACCGGCACGAGGATGCAGGCTTTGGTGCCGCTGGTGCGCAGGACCGCGCATTCTTCCAACACGTCGGGGGCCAGATCGCTGAGACGGTCGATCTTGACGACATCCCCATTGCGCAACTGATCCAAAACCCAGTGGCACATTTCGTGGCGTTGTGGCGTTTCGGGTAAATCTGGAATATGGGGATTGCGCCATATATAACGAAAATCCATGCTGCGATTCTGGACATCAACACGCGCGGCATAGCTGGCATCGACATCGAAATAGAGGCCGGCTTCGTGCACCGCATTCAGGGCGGCTTCGTCCGGAGAAAGTTCAATGAATTTTTTGGCAATGGTGCTGTAAAGCCGTTCGCGTTCTTCGGAAAGACTGATACCTGCCCGACGACCAACCATAAGCATGCAGGCGGGTAATCCCCCCGTATGTTCAAGGGGCAGGTCGGTGATGCTGACGCGAAATGTTTTGGTGACTTCTTCCCCATCGGTAATGGAGAGGAGGGCCTGTTGGTTCTGGTCAATCTCACCAAGTTTGAAATGGCAGGCGCAACAGTTGTCTTTATCACGAACGTTACAGGTTACGGCCGTATGGAAGGCGTTGTTTGCATAAAGCAGTCTAAAACCGTCGCGGCAATCCGGTGTTTTTTGAATGACAAGATATATGTCCGGACTGTAGCGCGCGGCCTGCCCAACCAAGCCTTCGAAATTCATCTTATTCCCAACTAGAAAGCGCTTCTACGTAATTTCTGCGGGAGAATAACACCGTTTACGTGTTCATAAAAGAGTCATTTTAATTTGTATTACCAATTTAAGTTGCCATGTCGCTTCAAAAGGCAGAAAAAAAGGCCCTTCCCCGTTGGTTGGGGAAGGGCTCAAGTCGGCTTCGCTGTCTGCCTTTTCCTTTGGGGATCCCAATGGAAGGCGCGCCTAAAAGATAAGTGGATGGCAGGGTCCATGTTAGGGCTTATCGCGCGCCAGTCCACGCTCAGCCTTTATCCCAAAAAGGAGAGGGAAGGATAAAAACTGCGCATGAAATCTGACGCAAACCCCTTTGATATATTAAGGGATTTGCGCCGTTTTCGATTTAGCGACGAGTCAAAAGACCGCGTGCGATAACGCCTGCCTGAATTTCAGCCGCCCCTTCAAAGACATTGAGGATACGGGAGTCACACAGAACGCGAGAAATCGGATATTCGGTTGCGTAGCCATTGCCGCCATGAATTTGCAGGGCGTTGTCGGCGTTGGTCCACGCCACACGGGCCGCCAGAAGTTTGGCCATACCGGCTTCGATATCGCAACGCACATCGTGATCTTTTTCCCAACCGGAGAAATAGGTCAGTTGTTTTGCGATCATGGTTTCCACAACCATCCAGGCGATTTTGGAATGAACGCGTGGGAATTCAAAGATCGGTTTGCCGAATTGAACGCGCTCGGTTGCATAACGCAGGCCGAATTCCAAAGCCGATGTCGCCACGCCGGAAGCCCGTGCGGCTGTTTGAATACGTGCGGATTCAAACGTTTCCATCAGTTGTTTGAAGCCTTGACCTTCTTCGCCGCCCAACAATTGACCTTTTGGAACTTCAAAGCCGTCAAAGGCCAGTTCGTATTCTTTCATGCCGCGATAGCCGAGAACGTGGATTTCGCCACCGCTCATACCATTGGCGGGGAAAGCATCGTTATCGGTGCCACGGGGTTTTTCTGCCAGCAGCATGGACAGGCCTTTGTAACCCTTTTCGTCCGGGTTGGTGCGACATAGAAGCGTCATTAAGTCGGAACGCGACGCGTGGGTAATCCATGTCTTGTTGCCCGTGACCTTGTAAACATCACCTTCGAGAACGGCACGCGTTTTCAGAGAACCAAGGTCGGAACCTGTATTGGGTTCCGTGAAAACGGCGGTCGGCAGAATTTCGCCGCTGGCAATTTGCGGCAGGTATTTTTCTTTTTGTTCTTCGGTGCCGCCCAGACGAATCAATTCCCCGGCGATTTCGTTACGGGTCCCAAGGGAACCAACGCCGATGTAACCGCGTGACAATTCTTCGGTGACAACGCACATGGCGGTTTTACCCATGCCGAGCCCACCGTATTCTTCGGGAATGGTCAGCCCGAACACGCCCATTTCAGCAACTTGTTCGATGATTTCCAGCGGGATCAGTTCATCGTTATCGTGCCATTTTGGTGCTTGATCGATGACTTGTTCGTTGACGAAGCGGCGGAACTGATCGCGGATCATTTCCAGTTCTTCATCCAGACCGGTTTGCCCGAAGGATCCGGTATCCAGACCATCTTTGGCATATTCGGCAATTTTACGACGTACCGCAGGTGTGTTGGCTTTGTATTTAAAAGTCGTAACATCCTTGGTCATATATTCGTGGCATTCTTTGGCGGTAAGGCCAAGATCATGCGGGCGAATGACTTCAACTTGAGAGATTGCGATGCCGTGGGTTAATTGTGTACAATATTCACCAAAGGCACATTGCAGAATCAATTGTTCAAATTCGCTGAAATGGCCTTCTTCTTCGAGCTTTACGCCCCATTTATGCATTTGGCGCAAGGCTTCAACATAAGTTGCCATCCAGGACAGGCCATGAGCGGCGGTTTGTTCGAGTTCCAGTTTCTGAGAATCGACGCGACCGTCTGTCATAACTTTTTCAGAAACAGCGTCTTTGGCTTGTTCCAGCAATTTATCGGCGGCTTCGACTGCACGCGCACAGGAGCCGAGAAGGTCGGAGAGGATAAGATCGCTCATGGATCGGTCCTTTCAAAAAGAAGTAGAAAAGAAAACATTTTCCCTAATAAAAATAGGGGATTATCAAGGAGAAACGGCCCCGAACAGGGTTCGGGGCGCGCCTCGTTAATCGAAATTAATCGAGGTTTTCTTCCAGTGTTTTCAGTCCGGTTGTTTTGGCGTTGACCAGAACAGCCATGTTGCCCGGCAGGTGCTGGTTGGCCAGCATTTTCATGTGTGCTTCGGGGATTTCATCCCAAGAGAACACTTCGGACATACAAGGATCGATACGGCGCTCTACGACCAATTTGTTGGCTTGTGAGGCTTGTTTCAAGTTTGCAAAGTGGGAACCTTGGATACGTTTTTGGCGCATCCAGACAAAACGGGCATCCATCGTCAGGTTGAAGCCTGTTGTACCGGCACAGAAGACAACCATACCGCCGCGCTTAACCACGTTACAGGAAACCGGGAATGTGGCTTCGCCCGGGTGTTCAAACACGAAATCCACATCGTTGCCTTTACCGGTGATTTCCCAGATGGCTTTACCGAACTTGCGGGTTTCTTTCATGTAATCATTAAAGCCTTCGCCGTTTACAGTCGGCAATTGGCCCCAACAGTTGAAGTCTTTACGGTTCAGAACGCCTTTGGCACCCAGACCCATAACGAAATCACGCTTGGATTCATCAGAAATAACACCGATCGCATTGGCACCGGCAACGGCACATAGCTGAATGGCGAAGGAACCGAGACCACCGGAAGCCCCCCAAACCAGAACGTTGTGACCGGGGCGCAGAATGTGGGGACGGTGACCGAACAACATCCGATAGGCGGTTGCCAGTGTGAGTGTATAACAAGCAGATTCTTCCCAAGACAGATGTTTGGGGCGTTCCATCAATTGTTGTGCCTGAACGCGGCAGAATTGAGCAAATGAACCATCCGGCGTTTCATACCCCCAAATCCGTTGGGAAGGGGAGAACATCGGGTCACCGCCGTTACATTCTTCGTCGTCGCCATCATCCTGGTTACAGTGAACAACAACTTCGTCGCCCACATGCCAGCGTTTGACTTTATCGCCAACGGCCCAAACGATACCGGACGCATCGGAACCCGCGATATGGTAATCTTCGCCATGAACGTCGAAGACGGAGATCGGTTTACCAAGTGCCGCCCAGACGCCGTTGTAGTTGACACCGGCAGCCATGACGTAAACGAGTACTTCGTGGCTATCAAGTTTCGGTGTTTCGACGACTTCCAACTGCATGGCTGTGTCGGGGTTGCCGTGGCGTTCGCGACGGATAGCCCAAGCGTACATTTTTTCAGGCACGTGACCGAGTGGCGGAACTTCGCCGATTTCGTAAAGGTCTTTCTTTTCCTGATTCGCTGTGACTTCGGCGAGGTAACTCATATCGGGATACTCCCATCGTTTTTTCAAAGACGTTTCATAAATCTGACCGCGTTGTTTTTTTGTGCGGCGTTTAACATTACTATCTGGTTTACACCATTTTGACAGGCGGGCAAGTTTTTTTTGCATTGCGATACAAAAAAGAGGTTGCATTTGCAACCATATTGTAAAAAATCTTAGTTTATAACGCATTTCTAGCTTTTTTTGCGATGCAGTAAGTGGTAGATTGCAAGCCAATGAGGATTCGACCGGGCAATAATCAAATCAAAACGCTGACGCCCACGGATATTTTATTACGCTTAGGAGCGCCCAAGAAATGACTGAAAAACAAACGGTTCAAAAGGATCGCCCGTGGCTGTTTCGGACCTATTCCGGTCACAGTTCAGCCGTGGAAACCAATAAACTTTTCCGCACGAACTTAGGTCGCGGTCAGACGGGTTTGTCTGTTGCCTTCGATTTGCCGACACAAACGGGATACGATTCTGATCATGTCCTTTCGCGTGGTGAGGTTGGCAAAGTCGGTGTGCCGATTTCTCATTTGGGCGATATGGAAACCCTCTTTAAAGATATTCCGCTCGAAAAAATGAATACGTCCATGACGATCAATGCCCCGGCAGCATGGCAGTTGGCGCTTTATATCGCTGCAGCTGAACGTCAGGGGGCGAAACGTTCTGATCTGGCGGGCACGACACAGAATGATATTATTAAAGAATACCTGTCTCGTGGAACTTACATTTTCCCACCGGAACCGAGTTTGAAACTGATTACGGATATCGCGGCCTTCACCTATCGTGAGATCCCGAAATGGAATCCGATGAACGTTTGTTCCTATCACTTGCAGGAAGCAGGTGCGACACCCGAACAAGAACTGGCCTTTGCCTTGGCAACCGGGATTGCGGTCTTGGATTCTGTTAAGGCCTCCGGTCAGGTGCCGGATGAAGATTTCCCCAAAGTTGTTGGTCGTATTTCGTTCTTTGTGAACGCCGGTATCCGTTTTGTCACCGAAATTTGTAAAATGCGTGCCTTCACGGAATTGTGGGATGAAATCTGTCGGGAACGCTACGGCGTGGAAGAAGAAAAATACCGTCGTTTCCGCTATGGTGTTCAGGTGAATTCCTTGGGGCTGACCGAACAGCAGCCGGAAAACAACGTATATCGTATCTTGTTGGAAATGCTGGCGGTGACTTTGTCCAAAAATGCGCGTGCGCGTGCCGTGCAGCTCCCGGCCTGGAACGAGGCGCTGGGCCTGCCGCGCCCGTGGGATCAGCAATGGTCGCTTCGTTTGCAACAGATCATGGCTTATGAAACAGACCTTCTGGAATATGGTGATTTGTTTGATGGATCAGGGGAAGTCACCCGTAAGGTGGAAGAACTGAAAGCCGGTGCGCGTGATGAACTGGCCCGAATCGATGAAATGGGGGGATCTATCCCCGCGGTTGAAACCGGTTATATGAAGCAAAAACTGGTTGAATCCAACGCAACCCGTTTGGCGGCTATTGAAGCCGGGGAACAAATTGTCGTTGGTGTAAACAAATTTTCCGAAGGGGAAGACAGCCCGTTGACCGCAGGCGATGGGTCTATTTTGACCGTTGACCCAGCAGCAGAAGCAGAACAGATCGAACGTTTGAAAGCGTGGCGTGAACAACGCGATAACGCCAAGGTCGAGGTGGCGTTGGAAGAATTGAAATCAGCGGCGCGTGAAGGTCGCAATATTATGGAACCGAGCATTGCTGCGGCTCATGCCGGTGTGACCACCGGGGAATGGGGCACTGCCTTGCGCGAAGTCTTTGGTGAATACCGCGCGCCAACCGGTGTTGGTGGGGCATCCAGTGCGGCGCATGGTGACCAACTGGCGGATGTGCGCACCCGTGTGGACGCCATTTCCAGTAAAATGGGCCGCCGTGTCAAAATGCTGGTGGGTAAACCGGGGCTTGATGGTCATTCCAACGGGGCTGAACAAATTGCCGTTCGTGCACGTGATGCTGGGATGGAAGTGGTCTATGAAGGGATTCGTCTAACCCCGGCGCAAATCGTCAATGCCGCCTTGGAAGAAGGGGTGCATGTCATTGGTTTGTCTATTCTGTCCGGTTCCCATATTCCTTTGGTGACGGAAGTTCTGGATCGCATGAAAGAGGCCGATATCAACGATATCCCGTTGGTTGTCGGCGGAATTATTCCACCGGAAGATGAGGCGGTCTTGCTGAAAGCCGGTGTCTCGCGCATCTATACGCCCAAGGATTATGAAATCAACATGATCATGGCTGATATTGTCGGTTTGATTGAACAGAACGAAGCCGCTTAAAAAGGCGTCAATTTTAAGAAAAGCCCTTTTCTGCTGAATGCAAGAAGGGCTTTTTTTATTGCTGATTGAGGATTGTCCTGTCATAGAAACGACGAAAACGGGGCAAGTTTTCGGGAACCATCCACGATTCCAGAATTGTGCGTAATTCCGGGCTGGCGGCCTTTTCTTTTAAGATTTTGTTGGCGTGGGCGATAACCTGTTGCCCTTCAGGGCTTTTCGTACAGGCAAGATAGCCGAAACGGTCAAGGCGATCTTCTTTGATCGGGATATTGTAGAGCGTACGCGTCCCTGTATGCATTTTGTTGTAATAGGTTACGCTGTTCTCGATATCGAGAAAATGAATAATGCGGCCCTTTTCAATCATTATGAATAATTGTTGGGTGGTCAGTTGGCTGGGTTTGGCATGTCCGCTTTTTATTGCTTGATCAATGATACGGTCCAGTATGGGCCCATATGAACGCTCTGCCTGTACGATCAGGCCATCCGGGTCATTTTTTAGAAACTCACTTAAACTGATTCCCTCTGCGGGATAGTCGACGGGATGCGTACTCACAAGAGTATGTGCGTAGGCGGGCTTCATTGTGGCTGAGTAATAAAGAAACCTTTCCCGGTTTTGTGTTTTTAACAAAAGAGGGTTGCAGACAAGATCGCCCTGTTGAGCCTGCGCGTAAAACCGCGCCATAGTCATGGGGATGCGGACATGTTTGTATTGCGGCAGATAGGTTTCAAAGAAACGGATCAATTGGTCCGATATGCCCTGTTCTTTATAGGCGCCGTCATTGATGTAGAAGGGGATGAGATCGTTGGTTGCCCAGCTCAGGGTCGGTTTGGCAGAGGCACCTGTGTGAAACCCTGTCAGAAGAAGGATAATGGCGGCGCTTAATAAAGTGTCTATAACTGCTTTTATATGCCGCATAAGGTTTTGATTCCTTATATATTTTACCGAACCATATAAGAGTATGTATTCAAATTGACACAATGGCAAGTCGATATATATATCGGGAGTAGTTTACCTTTTTATCATATTTACCCTCAATCGGGTTATATGGTTTTCGCTTTATAGGCGCAAAGGTCATAGACTTTGCATTGTCCACACTCTGGTTTGCGGGCTTTGCAGATATAACGGCCGTGTAAAATTAACCAATGATGAGCGTGCAGCATGTAGGTTTTGGGCACGGCCTTGATCAATTTTTTTTCGACTTCCAATGGGGTTTTGCCCTTCGCCAGCCCGGTGCGATTTCCGACTCGGAAAATATGGGTGTCAACCGCTATAGTGGGAACAGCCCATGCGATATTGCGCACGACATTGGCGGTTTTGCGTCCAACACCGGGGAGTTTTTCAAGCGCGGCTTGGTCATTGGGCACAATACCGTCGTGGTTATCCACCAACATTTGCGCCGCTTTTATAACGTTTTTGGCTTTGGAGTTATAGAGGCCAATGGTTTTGATATGTTCTTTCAGGCCCGCTTCGCCCAAATCCAACATGTCTTGTGGTGTCGAGACTATCTGGAAGAGCTTTTCAGTCGCTTTATTGACACCGATATCGGTGGCCTGTGCCGACAGGGCAACAGCCACCAATAAAGTATAGGGATTGGTGTAGTTCAATTCGCCTTTGGGTTCGGGGTTGTCTTCCCAAAGGCGACGGAAAAATTCCTCACGGTTGGCCTTGTTCATGGATTAATCTTTCAGGCCCAACACATCTTGCATATCATAAAGTCCTGCATCTGCGGATTTGGTCCATAGGGCACCGGTGACAGCACCGCGTGCGAAAATTACCCGGCTGGAAGCCTTGTGAGTGATTTCGAAACGTTCACCTTCAATGGCAAACATAACTGTGTGATCGCCAACCACATCACCACCGCGCAATGTGGCAAATCCGATGTCGCCTTTTTTACGCTCTCCGGTAAAGCCATCCCGGACTTTATCGGCCACTGTGTCCAGATCAACACCGCGTCCTTTTGCAGCGGCGCGACCCAGTCCAAGGGCAGTGCCGCTGGGGGCATCGACTTTATGTTTGTGGTGCATTTCGACGATTTCGATATCCCAATCGTCACTTAACATGGAGGCAACTTTTTCTGTAATGGCAAAAGCCAGATTGACACCAAGGCTCATATTCGGGGCCTGAATAATGGTTGTGGATTTTGCAGCTTCAGCAATGATGGCTTGATCATCTGCACTTAATCCTGTTGTGCCGATAACAAGCCCGGTGCCATGTTTTGCGGCCAGCTTGGCATGTTCAATCGTGGCCGCCGGTGCAGTAAAATCGATAACGGCATCGGCCTTGGCAAAGAGTTTGTCCGCGTTGGCTGTAATGAGGGCACCGCTGGGAACTTCACCGGCAACAACCGCCGGGTCTTGCCCGATAAAGGGGGAGTTTTCGCGCTCTGTCCCACCGGCAAGTTCTGCGCCTTCTGTATTGACAACAGCTTGAACCAACATACGCCCCATGCGGCCTGTACAGCCGACAATACCGATTTTCATTTTTAACGCTCCGCGAAGTAAGAAACTCTATAAATTTGACGGAGAAACTATCACAGCTTTTTGGGAAATGGAAAAAAAAGAGTTTTACGGCGTGTTGGCCTTGTTTAAATAGCGCAAGAGATGTGTGTCTTCGCTAATCAGGTGTCGCAGCAGCCAGTATTTTAAATAACGCAAGACTTCATCGAAGTTTGTCCCTTCGGGGTCACTGAGAATTTCAGCTTTGCGTTTGGACAGGTCAGCAATAAGCCATTTATGTTTATCCCGGTGAGTTTCATAACGCGGATAAGCCATATTGCGCATGACGTTTTCTTCGTGATCGAAGTGTTTCAGCGTTTCGGCCCCAATAAGGTCAAAAGTGTTTCCAAGATCAAGGGAAAGAGGGTCATTCAAATATGTTTCGGTCGCTTTGTTTAATAGGTCGATCAGGTCGCGATGCTCGTTATCAACAGAGACGATATCTGTAGAGAAGCTTTTTTTCCAATTGACCTTGCGTGGACGGTGGCTGAGTTTCAGGTCTTCAATTTGATTGTTTGACCATTTGACGGGTCCAACGTTTTTTTCATTCTCAATACAAAAGGAAATGAATTGATCAGCAGGCATCGGCTTGCCGGTCAGAAAACCTTGGAAATATTCACAACCGATACTGTTGAGAAAGGCGGCTTGAGCATTTTCTTCAACCCCTTCTGCTACGATCTCAAGACCAAGAACATGGGCGAGTGAGGCGATGGCAACTGCAATGAGGCGATCTTCTTCATTTTCAGCGAGATTGGTAACGAAAACCCGGTCAATTTTCAAACGATCCAGCGAGAATTTACGCAGATAGGAGAGACTGGAATACCCAGTTCCAAAATCATCGATAGCAGCCTTAAATCCCTTGTGATGGAGCATTTGTAATGTGTGCATTACGTCTTTGGGGTTTTCAGCAAGAACGCGTTCGGTAATTTCAATTTCCAGATTTTCATAAGGAATATCGTATTTGTCCATGCATTGAACCAATGGATCGACCAAAACTTCCTTTGAAAAATAATTGGAGGCCACGTTTAAGGATAGGGGGATCCACCGCCCACATTCCTTTTTGATTTGAGCAAGGAGTTCGGCGGAACGTTCCATGGACCAATGTAAGAAAGTGCGCCCAAAGTCACCATACTCCAGAAAATCAACAAACTGGGAGGGGGGGATAATTTGTCCGTTGGGCTGAACCCAGCGAATGAGCAATTCACCACCGACAACATGGTTACTTTCCGAACTGACTTGTGGCTGAATGTAAAATTGCAGCTGATTGCTATCCAGTGCTTCATTCAGATTTTGTAAGAAGATGTTGCGTAAGCTGGGGGATGATTGCTCTTTTATTTTTTCCAGTACATTTGGAGTGTACATTTCTACAAGATGATGACGCAGGTTATGAACGATGGAGTTCAGGTCATCATTTGCCCCGTTCCATTCCTGATAGGCGAGCCAAATTGAAATCGCATCATCAAGATGAGGGTCAGTTTTTATCTTGTCGATGGCATCGCGCAAGATATCAATGTTACAGGGGACTTCACTGACACAGATCACAAGAAGTTCTGAAATGGAATATCGACAGATAATGGCTTGTTGTGCCGATGGTTTAAGATGATTGGAAACCCGTTTTAAGACTTCGCCATATTCACGATCATCGGTATCAACCGTACTTGGGATCTGGGCTTTGACAAAAAAGGTGCCACCTTTCATGGCTCTGGTTTGAAGCTGTCCGAATTCAAGCGTGCCTTTGTGACGATTGAGCAGGCCGGAAGCAACATCGTAACAATCAATATAGTCCAGATGATCAATAATGCGTCGGATAATTTCCGGGTCTTGAATAAGGATGGTTTTGAAAGAATCCCCTGCTTTGCCGATGGGAATGACTTTTATAAGGACCAGTGATGACGTGCCATCCGATTTGGTGAATTTGGTCGGGCTGAAAGTGGCAATGTCGTTATCATGGCGTGGGCTGACGAAATCAAATTCCGGGAAAAGGTCCTGGATGGTACAAGAAATAGTGTCTTCTGACTCGAAACCCGCGAGCAGGAGGAATTGTTTATTACATCCCTTGATTGTGCCTCTTGCATCTATGGTTAAAATGGCTTCACTACTGGCTTCCAGAATGGCGGGTGCGGCATTCTGCAATAAAGATTCGTCCATTTTATATCCTCCGATAGAAACTTCAGCGTTTGCATTCTAGATCAAACTTAATTGAAGAGCGACATATTTGTAGTAAAGGTAGTGTTGGTTTGGTTTGAACCAGAAAAAGCCGTGGAATTGTCTTTTCGCTGTTATCTGGCCTTGCTCTTGGCAACGCTTTGTCCTATTTTGCGCGCAATATAGTACGCATCTTTTCGAGGCGATTTTGATATGAGCGACATTAAAAAAGTAGTATTGGCCTATTCTGGTGGTTTGGATACCTCCATCATCCTGAAATGGCTGCAAGACACCTATAACTGCGAAGTGGTGACCTTTACGGCTGATCTTGGTCAGGGTGAAGAAGTTGAACCGGCCCGCAAAAAAGCCGAGATGCTGGGCATCAAGGAAATTTATATCGATGATTTGCGCGAAGAGTTTGTGCGCGATTATGTTTTCCCGATGTTCCGCGCCAATGCCGTTTATGAAGGTGTTTACCTGTTGGGCACATCCATTGCCCGTCCGTTGATTGCCAAGCGTCAAATTGAAATCGCCCGCGAAGTCGGTGCGGATGCCGTGTCTCATGGTGCAACGGGTAAAGGTAATGATCAGGTCCGTTTCGAATTGGGCTACTACGGCCTGCAACCGGACATTAAAGTCATTGCACCGTGGCGCGAGTGGGATTTGAATTCCCGCACGAAATTGATTGAATATGCGCAGCACCACCAAATCCCGGTGCCCAAAGATAAGCACGGCGAAGCTCCTTATTCAATGGATGCGAACCTGCTGCATATTTCCTATGAAGGTAAAGCGCTGGAAAATCCGTGGCAGGAATATGATGAAAGCATGTTCTTGCGTACCGTTTCACCGGAAAATGCACCGGACGTACCGACATATATCGAGATCGAATATGAAAAAGGTGACCCCATTGCCTTGAACGGTAAAAAACTGTCCCCGGCAAGCATGCTGACTGCCCTGAACGAAGTGGCTGGTAAAAATGGTATTGGTCGTCTGGACCTGGTGGAAAACCGTTTTGTCGGCATGAAATCACGCGGCGTTTATGAAACACCGGGCGGCACCATTATGCTGGCGGCACACCGTGCAATGGAATCTATCACGCTTGATCGTAACGCAGGCCATTTGAAAGATGAATTGATGCCGCGTTATGCGGAACTGATCTACAACGGTTTCTGGTGGTCACCGGAACGTGCAGCCTTGCAGGCTTTGATCAATAAAACACAGGAAAATGTTTCCGGTGTGGTTCGTCTCAAGCTTTATAAAGGCAACGTGATTGTTGTCGGTCGTAAATCTGATTTCTCTTTGTATTCCGAAGAACACGTCACGTTTGAAGAAGACGAAGTTTACGATCAGCGCGATGCAGAAGGTTTCATTAAATTGAATGCCTTGCGTCTGCGTATGTCTGCGGTGAAACCGGATCTTGGCCAAGCGGGCTAACAAACGGTTTTACAAAAAGAATGAAAAGGGAGGACTTCGGTCCTCTCTTTTTTTATGTGCGAGAATGTTCTTTACCTCGTCAGATGAATAAGGGATTCTGATAACTGTCCTGAAATGATGGTGTTGTGAGTGTTTGTGAAGCAGTTTTTCATCTTTGCAGTTTTATCCTGTCTGATCACTTTCCCGGCCCTTGCGCAAGATCAATGGGAAGTCGGGCAGGAATTCAGTGATTGTGCAGGATGTCCCAAAATGAAAGTGGTTGGCCCCGGTTCATTTATTATGGGCGATGACCACGGTTATAAATATGAACGTCCCGCTCATCGGGTCACCATTGATTACGCGTTTGCCTTGGGGGCCTATGAAGTCACCTTTGATGAATGGGAGGCTTGCGCACAGGAACTCGCCTGTAAAGAAGCCCCGGATGATCATGGTTGGGGCAAGGGACGTTATCCGATCATCAATGTGACCTATGCTGATATTGGTGATTATCTGAAATGGTTGAGTGAGAAATCCGGGCGAACGTATCGTCTGCCCAGTGAAGCGGAGTGGGAATATGCCGCGCGGGCGGGCACAACGACCCAATATTGGTGGGGGGACGAAGTTGGTAAAAACAATGCCAATTGCCGCAAATGTGGGTCGAAATGGTCAGGCTTTGGCTCTGCTCCGGTGGGATCTTTCAAGGCGAACCCGTGGGGGTTTTTTGATATGAATGGCAACGCGTGGGAATGGGTTGCCGATTGTTGGAGCCCTCATTACGCCTTGGCCCCAACAGACGGACATGCGCGCACAGATGGCAATTGCAAGGAACCGGTGACACGCGGCGGGTCGTGGTATTACTTCCCCAAGCTGTCCCGATCGGCCTATCGTTACAAAAATGCCGAGAATGTTTTTAGTTATAATGTTTCATTTCGGGTTCTGGCAGAGCTGAAACAGTGATCCCTTGTTGCATTCAGGCGATGATCGGCTAAATTGAATTCCACCTTTATCATCTTGAAAGCGATTTCCATGCTGCGCCTGTTTGCTATTTTGACGTTTTTACTGATTGCTGTGCCGGTTCAGGCCAATGAACCGTCGTTAAATGCAGACCAGCAGGCCTTGGTGGAAAAAATACGCAACTATTTGAACGATCTGAAAACGTTAAAAGGCAGTTTTGCGCAAATCAGTTCGGACGGCACCTATGCCGATGGGAAAGTCTATATGTCGCGCCCCGGTAAAATGCATCTGGTGTATAATCCACCTGTGAAAACGGAAATTATCGTGCGACGTGGCACAATCATTTACCATGATAAAGAATATCAACAGGTGAATTATTATCCGCTAAGCTCCACACCGCTTGCCGTTTTATTGGATGAGAAAATCAATTTTGAAAAAGGCGTCAAAATCGTTGATTTGGCCCAAGGCACTGGCGTGATTGAATTGACACTGGTGGATCGGGAAGATCCGGGCATGGGGTCTGTTACGCTGGTTTTCAGTGATGCGCCTTTGGAATTGCGCAAATGGTCAATCGTGGATGCCCAAGGCGTGATGACACAGGTTTCTTTGCTGAATGCGACATATGGCGGGGCGATTGATGCCAAGCAGTTTGATTTTATTGACCCACAGTATGATGTGCAAAATAACTAACAACCTATGTGTTTTTTGCATATCAGAATTGAAATATTTGCATTGATGAATCTGGAAGGGCCACCCCATCTAAAGATTAGAATGGCTGTTCACCTACCATAGCCACTCGCAGGTGGTTCCCCTGCCACCTGAGACCTCTCAGCCATGAGAGAAAAAGCCTTTTGCGCCCGACTGCCCCCTAGTCGGGCGCTTTTCTTTTCTGCTACAAGTCTTTTTTAAAATGATTTCAAAACAGGATTAGTCAATGAAACTGGTAACTTGGAATATTAATTCCGTGCGTATTCGTTTAGACCATGTGCGTCAACTGGTAGAAACCGCCAACCCGGATGTGATTTGTTTTCAGGAAACCAAGGTCCGGGACGAACTGTTTCCCTTGTTGGATTTACAAGCACTTGGGTTTGAACACATCCATTTTGCCGGGGAAAAAAGTTATAACGGGGTCGCCATTCTGTCCAAAATACCGTTTGAAGAGACGACAGCCTTATCATGGTGCGGACGTGAAGATAAACGCCATGTCAGTGTCCGGCTGGCAGGTGGTGTTGAGCTGCATAATTTCTATATTCCGGCTGGTGGTGACGAACCTGATGCAGATGTTAACCCGAAATTTGCACATAAATTGCAGTTTCTGGATGAAATGACAGATTGGGTGGCGCAGAGCTATCAAGAGGGGACCCGCCGGATTATGGTTGGGGATTTTAATATTGCCCCGCTGGAAACTGATGTCTGGGATCATAAAAAACTGAAAAATATTATCACCCATACGGCGGTTGAAATTGATCGCCTTGATCGTTTGCAGGCGGCGGGTCAATGGCTGGATGCCATGCGTATGCATATTTTACCGGATGAAAAATGTTTTACGTGGTGGAGCTATCGTGCACGTGATTGGCGTGCGGCAAACAAGGGGCGACGACTGGACCATGTATGGGTCAGTCCTGCCTTAAAAGATGGGGTTAAATCCTGCGAAGTTCTTTTGGATTTACGCGGGCTTGAAAAGCCCAGTGACCATGCCCCGGTCATGGTTGAAATTGATATCTAGATTTTCATAAACCCAGTAAGGCGAGGGCCATACCTGCAGTCAGGGCAAGGGCGAGAATCACACCATTGCGGATAGTGATCTTTAAACTGTTCACATCTTCGCCCGGCGGCTGATTTTTCACAGGTGTTTTGACGGAAGTATCAAATTGAACCGGGTCGGCATGGGCGGTAATGGTATCGTCTTTCAGCCATTGTTTCAGCCCGCTGACGATTGTGTCACGATAAGTAGCAAGGTCTTTGTTATCGCCTTCTTCCTGTGTCCATTGCAGGCATTCTGCACAGGCACGGATATAGGCGCGCGCGCCTTGTGAATTGGGGGAATGGAAGATAACAGGGCGACCGAGAAAGGCACTTTCGGCAATTTTGGGTTCAACCGGAATGGCGTTTTGGAAAACGTGTTCTTTAAAATGGGCGCGGACTTCGCGATCTACCAGTTGATGCAGTTGCTGGCTTGGGTCACTAAGGGTCATCAAAATGCGAAAATCAAGATCATGCCCGGCTTCAACACGTATATCATTAATGGACGATTCCATTTGTTGTAATCCGGCAATGGCGAAGCTTTCGCTTTGTACCGGCACGATCACTTTATGGGCTGCCACCAGCGCATTGAGACTGAGAATTCCAAACGAAGGCGGACAATCAATCAGCACATAATCAAAGGGAATGTCGTCTTGTTCGAGACTTTCGCGCAACCAGTATTCCGGATCTTCATCATCCGGGGAAACCGAACTGAGGGCGGCAAGCTGAAAGGTTGCGGGGACAAGAGACAGGTTGGGCAAATCCGTTTTATGAATAACGTCTTGAAGTTTTTTATCACCAAGAATCAGCTCATAGCTACCGGCCTGAATGGCCTTGGCATTCAGGCCTAGCCCGGTCGCAGCGTTGCTTTGTGGGTCCATGTCGATAATCAAAACGGCATTGTTACCAGCCGCAAGGGCGCTGGCCATATTCAGTGTGGTTGTGGTTTTTCCCACCCCGCCTTTATGATTCATAATGGCAATGACAGCCGTCATTGAATACCTCAAGTCCAAATTCGATCAAACAAGAGTAAGGATTTATACCTGACTCGCCAAGAAGGAAATAATCTTGGTCAATTGATTAAGGTTGATAAACGCGTCTATAGGGTGCGCAAAGCGTTTATCTGCTTGAGTTACAGCTTATATGAAGAAATGATGAAAAATATTTATAGCGCAAAAGACAAGGCAGAAAAAACGCCACACTTTACATAAGCGTGGCGTTTTGATTGTCAAACGAGGTTAAATCCTAGCCGCGACGAGGCATCAGCACCCAGTAATCCAGATCAAGCACCACATCAGGATTATATTTGCCGTCTTCATCCTTGTAAGGGAAGTCATCCGCCGGATGGTCTTTGGTGGCAACTAGACGCAGACGCAGGGCACCCATGTCGGAACGACCCTTGATTTCCTGCTTATCCAGAACTTCGGACCAGGCAAAAATTGTATTTCCGGCGAAGGTCGGGTTGGCGTGCGCACCGGCATTGATGGCGGCAACTTTGAATGCATTACCCAATCCGTTGAAGGAAAGCGCGCGCGCCAGTGAAATAATGTGACCGCCGTAAATCAGGCGTTTGCCGAAACGGTTGTCTTTGGCGGCAAACTGGTCGAAGTGAACTTTGGCCGTGTTTTGATAGAGACGGGTTGCCATTTGGTGTTCGGCTTCTTCAATGGTCATGCCGTCAATATGGTCGATTTTTTCACCGACTTCGTAATCTTCCCACAGATGTGGGGCGCCTGCCAATTCAACATCGTAAGACGAGAAATCCAGACCTTCTGCGATCACAAGATCATCGACTTCAACAACTTTGGGCAGATCGGGAATAATGGTGTCCGGTGTCGGTGCATCCAGATCTTTCTTTTTCACCATGACCCAACGGACATAATCCAGAACGACTTCGTCTTTTTGGTTAATGCCGACGGAATTGACATAGACAACACCCGTTTTGCCGTTGGAGTTTTCTTTCAATCCAATGACAGTCGAGGTCGTGCGCAGCGTATCACCGGCATAAACCGGGGCACCAAACCGTCCGACGGCATAACCAAGGTTGGCAACCGCATTGAGGGAAACATCGGGAACTGTTTTGCCAAATACCATATGGAAGGCCAGCATGTCATCCAACGGCATGGCTTCAAACCCCAAACCCATTGCGTAAGGTTCGGCGCTGTGCGGCATATGGCGAAAACCGTAAAGGGCGGTGTAAAGCGAGACATCGCCTTCTGTCACGGTGCGCGGTGTGGCGTGAACGATTTCCTGACCGAGGAAGAAATCCTCAAAGAAATTGCCCGGGTTTGTTTTTGTCATTTTAGGACGTCCTCATTTTTTGTGTAATTTGGAGGTTTTCTAGCATTTTTTGCAGCGCAATAAAAGGTGTTTTTCAATGCCTGCATTGAAATTATCTTTCTTTGATTGCGATGCTATTACGACTGTTTTACGTTTTTTGTTGCACCGCGTTCAAGCAAAAACGGGCTCTGTGGGTCATGCTGACGATAGGCGTCTTTTGCCTGTGCGTTATTGTAGGTCGCATAACAATACTGGCAGCCGTGCAGACAACTGTTATAGGCGCCGATATCAACCGATTGAACGCATCCGCAAGCTTTGCGTTGCCCTTTGTCTTTGCGCCAATGTTGGTCTGTTTTGGAAATTTTACGAATGAGATCGTCATCGATGCATTTGCCGTGTTCAATGGAAAAGGTGCGCCAGTCTTGTTCTTGTGCGCAGGATTTTAAAGACAGCCCACAGGAACGCGCAATGGTCGACAAAGCCGCCAGCAACCGGTTGAGGTCATCTTCTTTTTGGGCGATATCTTGATAGACAAGGGCATTGACTTTTTTGAGGTTTCGTTCTGTTTTGGCATAAAAATCGGTTAGGGCGAACATGACAGTATGGGTGTGGCCCTGTAGGGCATGGGCAATTTTATCAAACGTATCGATGTGATATTGGATGGGTGTAACGTTGGATAAAAGAATAGGGTCATAGCGCCAGATAACACGATCCGGCCCGACTTTCTGTGACAAAGTTTTAAAATGATTTATGGCTTGTTCGAGCGATAGTGTGCTGTTTTCAATTTCGCGCGGGTAGCCTGTAATCGTCATGTGAAAGTACGAGGCAAATGGACGTTTTTCCAGCATGTCAAGATGAGGAAAAAGCGGTGCCGGGTTGCGTGTCCAGAAAACGAAACAATCGACATCTTCGGGGCGCAGGGAAATATCACGAACTTGATTGGGGTTAAAAGGGTTGCGTGTTTTTACAAATCCGGCATGGACCCGATTGATAAACCAGTCGCTATAAAAGGCGGCAATGTCGGTTCGGCGGCTGATACTGACGATTTGTCCCATGATGTTGCCTATGCGTATCAGGCCGCATCCGTTGTGTCGGTAAGATATTGCGAGATATCAACCTCGTCGATTTGTTCGGGCTTGAGGAACTTTTCCGCATATTCCAGATATTTACCCGAAGTGAGGAATAGCTCAAACAGATCTTTGTCGAGATGTTCGTCCTTGACCATAAAGGACATGATCTTGATGGATTGAGACAGGGTTTTCGGTAATTTATACGGACGGTCCGCAGCCGTCAGGGCTTCGAAAATATCGGCGATTGCCATCATACGGGCAGGAAGGGACATGTCATCGGCACGCAGTTTGCGGGGATAACCGGTTCCGTTTATTTTTTCATGGTGCCCACCTGCATATTCCGGGACACGGCGCAGATGACGCGGGAAGGGCAATTGATCCAGCATAATAATGGTTTGAACGATATGATCGTTGATCTTGAAACGATCTTCTTCGGTCAGGGTGCCGGCTTTGATTTTCAGGTTATAAAGCTCACCCAGATTATACAGATTATCCGGCGGTGTCATTTTGAAGCCAAAGGGATTATCTGTGGCGAACAGCGATTTGTCACGGCGTGCGATAATATGGTCCGCGCGATCGGCAAGAACCGATTCTTCGACAGGCAAGGGTGCTTCGGGTCCGCAGGCTTTTTTGCGGGTTTCTTCTTCATGTCCGATGCCTAGACGATCAGATAAAGTGCGCATCCATGTCTGTTGGGCAATGTGATCCAGACGATCCATTCGGTCCGGGGCCATAAATTCACCGCCGACATTGCATTCTGCAACAAAGGCAAAATCATCATCCAGTTGGGCCAGTCTTTTGTCTAATGCCTCTTTAAGCACAGTTTCATCTTCGCCCTTATGCAGACCTTTCCAATATTCAATTTCAGCATCGCGTTTCATCACTTCAAAACGCATGCGAACTTCGTGGATGCGGTCGTAAATGGTTTCCAGTTTTGTCGCTTTATCAACGATATATTCCGGGGTGGTGACTTTACCGCAGTCATGGAGCAAACCTGCGATATGCAATTCATATTGTTCTTCTTCGCTCATATTAAAATCAGCGAATTGGCCGGACTTTTGATTAATGGCGGCTTGGGCGAGCATATCGGTCAGGACGGGCACGCGCTGGCAATGCCCACCGGTGTAGGCCGACTTGGCATCAATGGCGCCAGCGATCAAACTGATGAAGGAAGCCAGTAATTCTTTTTGAGCCTCGACCAGCAATTGATTGTCGAGTGCGATTGCGGCTTGTGCGGCCAATGCCTCGACAAACGGTTGCAAGGAGATATCGAAACCGATGACTTCGCCCGTGTCGCGGTCCTGCGCATTTAACAATTGTAGAACGGCGATGACGCGGCGTTCATTATTGTAAAGCGGGACGGTCAGGAAAGATTTGGAACGATAGCCGGTGGCTTTATCAAAATTCTTGGTGCCTTGAAAATCAAAATCCTTGAAGACATAGGCGTCATCAATACTGATCGTTTTTCTGGACAGGGCGCAATAAGACGCGACATTTTTATGGTTTTCTTCCCCCGTTTCAGGATCAAAAAGTTCAACGGGCGGGAGAGTGATTTCTTTACCCGACGTTCCGCCATTATAAATGCCGAGACTGTCATTACGCATAATCTCAAAGCGCAGGCGTTGGTCGTTATCGACCACGCGATAAAGCGTGCCACCATCGGCGTTGCACATGGATTTTGCTTCATCGAGAATTTTTTCCATCAAGTGAACGGAATTGCGTTCGGTCGACAGGGCAAGTCCGATGTCTAAAAGCTTACGATAATGTTGTTCACGTGAGTCGACCATGGCGCCCGTATCTATGTCCGGTCTCTATTCGATTGATTATCCTCGCCTATTCTAACAGTTTTCTGCCTTTTGGAAATTAAAACCTTGTAAAAAAAATGTACTCGTCAGTTTATAACTCTAAGATGTGGCTTTGTGGGTATCGTGTCGTATATGGCGACTGCTATATCCAGATAATCAATCAAAGCGTTTAACCGGCGTTGCGGGTTGTTATCTTGGCAGTCGGGGTCTTGTTCGATCAGGGACAGGACAACGGAGAAATCATCTTCTGCGCGAGAAAGTACAGCGCAAAGGTTGTGATACTGTGTTTCTAAAAACAATGTGGTTTCGTTTGTATCTACCTCATCGGGGAGGTGTTTCTGCAAATCGAGGCGCAAGGATTGTAAAAGGTTATGGGTTGTTTTGGCGGTAAGCATCGTAAAATGTCCTGTCTTTTTTTAGATAAAGTTCTGTAAGTCTGTTGCGCAGCTTGTTATGAGATGACGTGACGGATTTTTTCTCGGAGTGTCAGATGCCCTTTGCTTCTTTGCGTGATTTTATGGACCGGCTTGAAAAAGAAGGCCGCCTTGTCCGCGTAAGCGAACCTGTGTCGCCTGTTTTGGAAATGACAGAAATTCAAACCCGCTTGTTGGCAGAAGAAGGCCCGGCTGTTTTGTTTGAAAATGTGGTGGATGAAACGGGCCGGAAATACGATATGCCGGTTTTGGTCAATTTATTCGGTACGGTTGAGCGGGTGGCCTGGGGAATGGACCGCGAACCTAATCAATTGCGCGAAGTTGGCGAAACACTGGCCTTTTTAAAACAACCGGAACCACCGGGCGGTTTTAAGGATGCCCTGAAGATGCTGCCTTTGGTGAAAACCGTTCTATCCATGAAACCCAAGACGGTCCGGTCTGCGCCTTGTCAGGAAGTGATTTTCGAAGGGGACGATATCGACCTTGCCAAGCTGCCGATCCAGACGTGCTGGCCGGGGGAACCTGCCCCTTTGATTACATGGCCTTTGGTCGTGACGCGGGGACCGGGGCAGGGAAAAACGGATAATTTTAATCTTGGCATTTATCGCATGCAGGTTTTGGGTAAAAACCGTTGCATTATGCGATGGTTAAAACATCGCGGCGGGGCGCAGCATTTTGCGCGCTGGGTTAAAGAAAAAAATGAACCCATGCCGGTTGCCATTGTGCTGGGGGCGGATCCGGGGACGATTTTGGCGGCGGTGACGCCTGTGCCCGATACATTGTCTGAATATCAGTTTGCCGGATTGTTGCGTGGGAAAAAGGTGGAACTGGTTGATTGTAAAACTGTTCCGTTGAAAGTGCCATCCGAGGCAGAGATCGTTCTGGAAGGTTATGTGCGCCACGATGAAGAGGCTGCCGAAGGCCCCTATGGCGACCACACCGGATATTATAACAGCGTGGAAGAATTCCCCGTGTTTGAAATTACCGCTGTGACCATGCGCAAAAAACCGATCTTCCTGTCAACCTTTACCGGACGTCCACCGGATGAACCGTCTGTGTTGGGGGAAGCTTTGAACGATGTCTTCGTTCCTTTGTTGCAGCAGCAGTTCCCTGAAATTGTTGATTTCTGGTTGCCGCCGGAAGCCTGTTCGTACCGGGTGGCGGTAGTGTCGATCAAAAAGGCTTATCCCGGTCATGCCAAGCGGGTCTTGATGGGATGTTGGTCGTTCTTGCGTCAATTTATGTACACCAAGTTTATTATTGTGGTGGATGACGATATTGATTGTCGTGACTGGAAAGATGTCTGGTGGGCCGTCTCGACCCGCATGGATCCGGTGCGCGATACCATGATGGTGGAAAACACCCCGATCGATTATCTGGATTTTGCCTCACCTGAAAGCGGTCTGGGCGGTAAAATCGGATTTGATGCCACCAATAAAATGGGCAATGAGACCCATCGGGAATGGGGCGAAAAAATCCGTATGGATCAGGATGTGGTCGATAAAGTCTCTGATATGTGGGATAAGCTCGGTCTGCCCGGATCAGGTAACCCCATCTGGAAAGACGGCGCTTGATTGTTTAGCTATTTGGAATATCTTTTTAAAAACAGCCTAGATAGATTTAAGGATAAAATATGAGCCAGCACCAAAACAATCTCGACCTGCTGAATGACCTGATTGCAAAGGCGCGTCAAAAAGGGGCCGATGCGGCAGATGCGGTTTTGGTACAGGGGGTGTCTTTGTCTTTGTCTCAACGTTTGGGGCAACCAGAAAATCTGGAACGCGCCGAAGGTCAGGATTTGGGCTTGCGTGTCTTTATCGGCAAACGTCAGGCAATTGTTTCTTCTGCGGATTTCAAGGCTGACGCTTTGGATGAATTGGCGCAACGGTGTGTGGATATGGCCCGTGTGGTGCCGGAAGATCCATTTTGTGGATTGGCGGATACGGACCAATTGGCAACAGAATTTCCCGATGTTGATGGATATGATCCATATGAACCGGATGAACAAACCTTGATTTCATGGGCGACAGCGGCAGAAGATGCTGCGCGCGCTGTTGAGGGTGTGACAAATTCCGAAGGGGCGGAAGCCTCGTGGTCGCGCAATGATGTCGCGATTGCAGCCTCCAATGGATTGGCTCATGCCTATAGCTCATCGGGTTGTTCGCTCAGTGCCTCTGTCTTGGCGGGAACGGGGACGCAGATGGAACGTGATTATGATTATACCTCTGCCGTTTATGCCGAAGACCTCGAAGATTTTGCGTTGGTTGGACGACGTGCCGGGGAAAAGGCCGTTAAACGTTTGAACCCGCGTCGTGTGGCAAGTCAGCAGGTGCCGGTGGTTTATTCAACCCGTGTATCGCAAAGCTTGCTCGGTCATTTAAACGGCGCGATTAACGGCAATTCGATTGCACGCGGAACTAGTTTCCTCAAAGACAAGATGGGGCAAACCATTTTTAATCCTGATATTTCGATTGTGGATGATCCTCATCGCAAACGGGGTTTACGCTCCAAACCGATAGACGGGGAAGGGCTTGCCAATAAAAAACGCGAAATCATCAAAGACGGTGTGTTGCAAAGCTGGATTTTGGATTTACGCTCTGCCCGTCAATTGGGATTGGAAAGTACAGCACATGCTGCGCGTGGGGTCGGTTCACCGCCGTCGCCCAGTGTAACCAATTTTTACATGGAAGCCGGAAAACATAGTCTGGAAGAATTGATCGGCGATATCAAACAGGGCTTTTATGTGACGGAATTGATCGGCATGGGGGTCAATGGTGTCACCGGGGATTACAGCCGTGGGGCCGCTGGTTTTTGGATTGAAAACGGTGAAATTGCGTTTCCGGTTTCCGAGTTGACGATTGCAGGGAATTTGAAGGATATGTTCCTGAATTTAACGCCTGCGGATGATCTGGAATTTCGTTATGGCACGAATGCGCCTAGCTTGCGGATCGAAGGCTTAACCGTTGCCGGATCATCTGCCTGATTTTACTTAAGCGAACCTTTTAAGGCCTCAATAACAAGCAGGGCGTGGCGCAAGTCGCGCCCCAGTTTTTTGCGAAATGGTTTTAACAGGAACGTCAAAGGTATCGCCCAACGGATGACACCGCGTATATGAGGCCAAACGGCAGACGGGGATTTGTCTTGATAGATTTCCATAATGGCACGCAGTAAGGCCCCGTCACCGCGATCAAAACGAACGGACGAGATCAAAAACCGCAAAATATCGCGGGCTTGAGCTGCTGATATGTCCATTGCTTCCCCTACATTTTCTTCGAAATCGATAAAACCGATTTCTCCGTCCGGACACAGGATCATATCGCGCAATTGTCCGGTGCCATGCCAGCCGCCAGCTTGATGCAGCGTGCTGAGCGCATCGGCAGCTTTTAAGATCAGGGTTTGCGGGTCGTTATGCCCGTTGATCTGCTCAAACAAGCTGTCGCCGATATCGTCCAGTAAAATCCATCCCGGGCGTTGGGCAATAACGGTGGGAACGCGCACGCCGCGCGTCGCAATTTTGCGTAACCGTCGGGCTTCGGCGTTTAACCCGTCATCCATTGCATCGGAAACGGTGGCGCGCAGCATGGGGCATCGAAACAGCCCGGCAAACAGATTCTGGAACCGGTGCCAATTGTTTGCCTGTTCACGCAGCGCGATTTTGATCCAGTAGCGTTTGCCTTGCCAGTCAAAGGGGACGCTACGTGCGCCAACGCCCTGATCGACGGCTTGTTGAACGGCGGTTATGATTTTATCTTCCATAGGCGTTCTTTACTCTATCTCTTCTTTAAACACAAACAATGAAATGAAGCGGTAGCACAATCGACAAACCCGTGATATTGTCCGCAAAATTTGACACGCCACCCCTATGAGGAACAGTTCTCGTTGGAACCAAAAACACAGCTTGATACACGTACTTTTTCCCTGATGAAACGCCTCATCAAGGAAAGTGTGCGTCCTTATATTCCGCAATTGATGCTTGCCCTGCTTTTTATGGCGATTTCGTCGGCTTCTGCCGCGTTGAGCATGTGGTTGTTGAAACCTGTGATCAATGACATTTTTGTCAACCAGAATGGGGATATGTTATGGCCGTTGGGGCTAGCTATTGTTTTCGTTTTTTTGGCAAAAGGGCTAGCGCAATATGGACAGGCGGTTGCCATGTCTTGGCTGGGGTTGCGTATTGTAACAGATTTTCAAATCTCACTTTATGATCATTTCATGCGAATGGACTTGTCATTTTTTCATGCCCAACCGTCTGGTACATTGGTGTCGCGTTTTACCAATGATCTGGTTTTAATGCGCAACACAGCAACCAAAGTTCTGACCAGTGTAGGTAAAGATGTGACTTTGCTGATAGGTATGGTTGTTGTGATGGCGTCGACAAACTGGCAATTGGCTTTGTTGGCGCTAGTTGTCTTTCCTTTGACCATTGGACCTGTTTTAAAAATTGGGAAACGGATCCGCAAGGTTACGGTAAATACACAGACGCAACTTGGAAATCAGATTTCACTGCTTGGACAGACTTTTTCCGGTATTCGCCACGTAAAGGCTTACCGGATGGAAAATTATGAACGTCGCCGCGTTCGTGATTTGACGGAAATTGTACGTAAGCTTGTTTTTAAGTCAGAAAGCACAAAAGCACTGAATTCCCCGATTATGGAAGGAGTTGCCGGTTTTGCCATTGCGTTGATTATTGTTTATGGCGGATATCAGGTGATCGAAGGCGTGAAAACACCGGGGGATTTCTTTGCCTTTATTGGGGCCGCCTTTATGGTTTATGAACCGGCAAAACGTTTGGCTCATTTAAATTCTGAAATGCAGGGTGGTTTAGCCGGGGCAGAGCGCTATTACCGTATGCGTGAGATTGAACCGACAATTACGGATCGGGTTGATGCCCCTTCCTTAAAGGTCGCCGGAGGCACTATTCATTTTGAGAGTGTTGCTTTTTCCTATGAAGAAGACAAGATAGCTTTACGGAATCTGACGTTAGAGGTCCCTGCAGGTAAAACTGTTGCACTTGTCGGGCCCAGCGGGGCAGGTAAATCAACGGTCCTCAACTTGGTGCCGCGTTTTTACGATGTGAATGCAGGGGCGGTCTTGGTTGATGGACAGGATGTGCGCGAGGTAAGCATTGCTTCGCTTCGCAAAGCCTGCGCGTTGGTCAGTCAGGAAATTGTTTTATTTGACGATACCATCCGCGCCAATATCCTTTATGGGCGTATGGATGCCAGCGAGGAAGATGTTGTCCGGGCGGCAAAAAATGCGGCTGCGCATGAATTTATTATGGAATTGCCCGATGGGTATGACACGATGGTGGGCGAAGGCGGGCTGAAACTGTCCGGCGGGCAACGTCAACGGATTTCCATTGCGCGCGCTATGCTGAAAAATGCACCGATCCTGTTGCTGGATGAAGCGACCTCTGCGTTGGATACGGAAAGCGAACGTAAAGTTCAGGCGGCCTTGCATGAATTGATGAAAGATCGCACAACGTTGGTGATCGCACACCGTTTATCAACAGTTGTGGATGCCGATTTGATCTATGTGATTGATCGCGGTCGTGTGGTTGAACAGGGCAATCATCAGCAACTGGTTGATATGGATGGAATTTATGCTCGTCTATATGCCATGCAGTTTAGCGAAGAAGCAACGGAGGCTTAAATGAGCCTTTTGAAATACATCACAAAATCGGACGGGTTTCGAAAAATCCTGTGCTGGATCGGGGCGCAATACATTCGCTTTGTTTACGTTACGGGCCGTTGGCAGACAGTCAATGGCGAGGCCGCCCAACAGTATTGGGACGCGGATAAGCCGTTTATTCTGGCCTTTTGGCATGGGCGCATCTTGTTGATGCCTTATTGCTGGAACCGCAAAAAAGCCATTCATATGCTGATTTCCCAACATCGTGACGGGCAATTGATTGCACGTACGGTTGGTCATTTTGGTATTCAGACGATTGAAGGGTCAACCTCCAAGGGGGGGGTCACAGCTTTGCGTTCAATGTTAAAGTCGTTGAAAAATGGTGAGTGTATCGGCATTACACCGGATGGGCCGCGCGGGCCGCGCATGCGTGCGTCAAACGGGGTGGTCAATGTGGCTAAGATGGCGCAAGTTCCGGTTATCCCTTGTGCGTTTGGCAGTGTCACCAGAAAGCATGTGCGCAGTTGGGATCGTTTTTGTGTGGCCTTTCCCTTTAGCAAAGGTGTGTTCGTCTGGGGTAATCCGATCCATGTGCCCAAAGAGGCAAAAGGGGCGGAACTGGAAGCCTACCGTTTAAAGGTGGAAGAAGAACTGACACGCGTTACCGATGAAAGCGACCGCCTGACAGGTCATCCCCCGGTGGAGGCGGCATGATTTATTCGCTTTATCGTGGTTTAACAACAATTGCAGCTCCGCTGATTTCCCGATATCTGCAAAAACGATTGCATAAGGGCAAGGAACACCCAACCCGCTTTCCGGAACGTTTGGGGCAAGCAAGTTTCACGCGGCCAACGGGGCCCTTGATCTGGTTGCATGGTGCGAGCGTGGGCGAGGCGATTTCCCTATTACCCTTGATAGAGGCCATACATCGTGATTACAAGGATTGCCATATCCTGTTGACGACCGGTACGGTAACGTCTGCCGCCTTGATGGAAAACAGATTACCTGATGGTGTCATTCATCAATTTATTCCGGTTGATCGTTTGCCTTATGTGCGCCGTTTTTTGGATCATTGGCGACCCGATGTGGCCATTTGGGCGGAAAGCGAACTGTGGCCCAATCTGATTTGCGAAACGCGTAAACGCGGCGTTTCAATGGCATTGATCAATGCGCGTATGTCGGATAAGTCGCTGAAAACATGGCGACGTGTGCCGGGCTTTGCGAAAAAGCTTCTGGGGGCATTCGACTTATGTCTGGCCCAAACCGACGAAGATGCGCAGCGTTATCGTGATTTAGGCGCGCAAAATGTGCAGTGTCCGGGCAATTTGAAATATGCGTCACCAGATTTACCGGTAGATGACGCAGAATTAGCCCAATTGCGAAATAAAATAGGGAAACGCCCGGTCTGGATGGCGGCAAGCACACATGATGGGGAAGAAATACTGATCGCTCAGGCCCATCGCCGTTTGAAAGAAACCTTCCCCGATGTGTTGACGATTATCGCCCCGCGCCACCCGGAACGGGGGCCGTCCATTGCAGTTGATTTGCGGGCGCAATCGTTATCGGTTGCACAGCGTAGCGCGGCAGAAGAATTGAACCCGGCTTGCGATATCTATCTTGCCGATACGATGGGGGAGCTGGGCTTGTTCTACCGTTTGTCCCCGATCGTCTTTATGGGGAAATCGCTGGAACCTTTGGGGGGACAAAACCCATTGGAGGCCGCGCGTCTGAATTGCGCCCTTATGTGCGGCCCTTATATGACGAATTTTGCAGAAATTATGGTCCGGTTTGCTGAACAAGACAGTGTTCTGATTGTCCATGATGAAACCGAGATGGTTAAGATGGTGACGTTGTTGTTGTCGGATGAAGCCTTGCGGGAGGAAAAGGCACAACGCGCCCATAAGGTTGCTGTGGGGGAAGCTGCGGTTTTGCAACGTACCCTGTCGGCTTTGGCCCCGTTTATCGATGGGTCGGGAAGGGGGCATGCATGAAACAGGCGCCGTCCTTTTGGGGATATGGATATAACAGCCTGTGGGAAACTGTTTTGTCCCCATTGGCTTGTCTCTATAATAAAATTACCTGCACACGCGCGGAACGACCGGCGCTGTGGAAAGCACCGATTCCCGTCATTTGCATTGGTAATTTGACGATGGGCGGGGCAGGGAAAACGCCAACGGCGATGGCAATTGCCCAGTATTTGCAAGCAGCCGGGAAGAACCCTTATTTCTTGTCGCGTGGATTTGGCGGGCATATGAAAGGTCCGCTTATGGTTGGTGGGCATGGCACCCATGAAGTCGGCGATGAACCGTTGTTGTTAAAAGAAATTGCCCCGGTTTGTGTGTCGCGTGACCGTGTTGCCGGGGCGAAATTATGCGTCAAAAAAGGGGCGGACGTCATTGTCATGGATGATGGCTTTCAAAACCCGCATTTACATAAGGATGTGTCCTTTCTGGTGGTGGATGGCGGTTATGGTCACGGCAATGAAAAAGTCTTTCCGGCGGGGCCTTTGCGGGAAAGTTTACAAAGCGGGTTACAACGCGCCGATGGTTTGGTTTTAATCGGTGCAGATATGACCGGGGCATTGGAACGCGTACAGCGCATACGTGCGGATATCCCGGTACTACAGGCCTATATTCAGCCTTTGGACCGTCCGGATCTTGTCGGGCGAAAGGTTCTGGCATTTGCCGGGATCGGACGACCTGAAAAGTTTTTTGAAACCTTGCGCACAATGGATTGTGATTTGCTGGATTGCGTGCCTTTTCCAGATCACCATCCTTATTTAATCGACGATATCCGGCCATTGCGCGAACGGGCAAAACTGGCAGGGGCCCGATTGATCACAACGCGCAAAGATTATATGCGCTTGCCCAAGGAATTTGCTCAAGAAGTCGATGTCATAAAAATCTCTCTGGTCTGGCAGGGGGAAGACATGTTAAAGGCAGTGCTTTCGAAAATTACGGATCTCGCCTGATGAAAGCGTTACGACAGAAATATATCAGTCACCCCTTGCAGGGGGCGTTGGCCTATGGGCTTTATTTTCTGATCCGTCTTATGTCTTTTGATACGGCTTCCAATCTTGGCGGCTGGCTTGCTCGAAAAATCGGACCGCATAGCAAGGCCAATAAAGTCGGGCTTGAAAATCTGCAAAAGGCTTTTCCCGAAAAAACACGAGCTGAAATTGATAAAATTCTGTTGGGTGTTTGGGATAATCTGGGCCGGGTTGCTTTTGAATTTCCCCACGTCGGATCCATGAATGTCTATGAAGACACGGATCGTTTTGAAATTATCAACCCGCATTATGTGGATTTGTTGCGCGACGATGGTAAATGCGGGCTGTTTTTTTCCGGCCATTTTGCCAATTGGGAATTTAGTGCCAGGGCCAGTGCACAACGTACACCAAGTTTGCCTGTTCATATGATTTATCGCGAACCCGATAACCCTTATGTGCGTGATTTGTTTGCCAAACGTATGCCCACACCGGAATGCAGTTTGCTGCCTAAGGGCACAAAAGGGGCGCGTCAGGCCTTGAATATTTTAAAGAATGGCGGGCATCTGGCTTTATTGGTCGATCAAAAAATGAACGATGGCATTGCGGTTCCCTTTTTCGGTCGTAATGCCATGACGGCATCGGCAATTGCGCAATTTGCCCTGAAATTTGACTGTCCGATTATCCCTATGCAGCTGGAACGGGTTGAGAAGACACGCTTTCGCATGACTTTTTATCCGCCGTTGCAAATTGAAAAAACCGGTGATCGTCAAGATGATCTTGTGAAAGTGATGACCGAGATTAACCGTATTCTGGAAAACTGGATCCGGGAAAAACCGGAACAATGGCTTTGGCTCCACCGACGTTGGCCCAAAGGCGAATAGGGCTCTTTTTATTTGAAGTAAGAATACAGCAGAACGAGATCGTAATCTGCAATTTGTGTCCAGACAGTTAGGGTCGGTAGTTTGTTAATGGTGAGATCAACAATGGTATTGTCCGGATGATCTGCCATAAATTTCTGGATGTCGGGCTGGGCCTCAACGGCAGCCGGAAAGCTGACGATTTTTGTGCCGTTGGTCTTGAATATAGAAACCACACATTTTTTACAGATTTTGGTCCGTTGTAATAAATGGTCCGGCGTCATAACCGCCACGCCAACACCGGTGATGTAGCCTTGATCATTAAAGATCGGGCGAGACAGAGGTAAGCTGTCATAAGCCACAATAGCGTTTTTAATTGGTTCACCGATATAAAGCTCGTTATTGGTTAAGCGCAACGCATTGTTGATATAGGCACGATCTTTCAGGTTTAGAGAACGGGTCGGATAACGAAAGCTGTCGTGTTTCAGGTTGCCATTTACATCCGTGGTGAATAAAGCGCTGAGACCTGGAACACGATCAACATGGCGGTTCAGGGAATTATGAATGATCAGGTCATTGATCGCACTGGTTTCTTTGTGGCTGAACAGGCTGGTGATCCCGACCAATGTAATGTCGGCTGAACGCAGGAGGCCTTGGGCGTGTACCGCTTGATAAAGCGCAGATAGCTTGAGTTCCCTGTCCATACCGGCATGTGCATGCACTGCGCTGAACAAAAACGCAAAGGTTAAAAGGAAAAAACGCACCATTAGACCACTCTAAGAAGAAAACAGGGCAACCATATCAGCACGTAACGTAGAACACAATCATAGCGGACTTATTGGAATGAATTTATTATTTATTCGCGAACTTGCTGACGCTGACGCGAACATTGTATTTTTTTAATATAATAACCCAAGTCTGAATTTTATGCTCATTAATTGTTCCTTTAAGCACGCCATTCGTATTCAATGCGTTGATTTTTTCAATGAACTCCCCTGGGAAGTGAGTGTTGGAGGGGTAGCTGACCAAGACTTCATTGCGATCATTGAACAGGCTTACGATACATTGTGGACATAAGGCATCTTGTTTAATCAAAAAACCGGGATGGATAATACCGGCAATGGCGCCGAGGGTTTTTTTATCGGAATCCAGCAAAGATCGCGCGAAGGGAACAAATGCGGCGCCTGACGATCGCCCGACCAGCGGAGATCCTATATATAAGTCGCGTTCCCCGGCGTTGAGTACTGTTTTGACATACTCGCGATCCGACAAGTCAATGTCTTTTGCCGGATAGGTAAAGCTGTCGATCTTTAACTGACCGGTGCGGTTTGTTGAGATAATGGCGCGCAAGCCCGGTGTGCGTTCAACATATTTTGCCAATGTGGTGTGCAGAACCAGTTCTTCCGCCTCTGGGTTGCGTTCAATCAGTTCACTGGAATCCAGCAATGCCAGATCAATTGCCTGAATGGTTTTTTCGGCATGAAATGCCTGAAATTCCGCGTAATCTCGTATATCGTCGGCGGCATAAGTGCTTTGTGCGGCGACGATAGAAAGAAGCAAGGCGACGAAATATAGCATATCGCTATCCATATTGAATTTCCAATACTCGCAACCTACTCATCTTTTGGTTTCAAGACAAGACCGCTTTTGCTTGACTCTGTGTTTGAAAGCCAGTAGAACAACGCCAAATTCACAGGCCTCTTTGACATTATTGTCACCTTAAGGGGTGCCGCCAGTCCTCGAGTTTCGGGCACTGGCGCGTTTTGCGTTGGGATTTAATATGTTTGAAAGTCTTCAGAGTCGCCTTGGCGGCATTTTTGATAAACTCACAAAACGTGGCTCTCTGTCTGAGGCCGACGTTAGCGAGGCTATGCGCGAAGTACGCGTTGCTTTGCTGGAAGCCGACGTTGCCCTGTCGGTTGTGAAAGATTTTGTCAAAAAAGCTAAAGAAAAGGCAATTGGCGAAGAAGTCTTAAAAGGGATTAATCCGGGCCAGATGGTCATTAAGATCGTGCATGACTGCATGGTTGAAATGCTGGGTTCGGATGATACGGCGATTAACCTGAAAGCCGTTCCTCCGGTCGCGATTTTGATGGTTGGCCTGCAAGGTGCGGGTAAAACAACCACCTCTGCTAAAATCGGCCTGATGCTCAAGAAGAAAGAGCGCAAAAAAGTTTTGCTGGCCAGCCTTGACGTTTATCGTCCGGCTGCCCAGCAGCAGCTTGAGGTCCTCGCCAAACAGGCGGAGTTGAGCTCGCTGCCGATCGTCTTTGGCGAACAACCGGTTGCCATTGCCAAACGTGCGATGGTTGAGGCCCGTAAGGGCGGTTATGACGTGGTTATCCTCGATACGGCAGGTCGTCTGCATATTGATGAAAAACTGATGGATGAAGTCGCGCAGGTTCGTGACGTTGCCAACCCGGCGGAAACCCTGTTGGTTACGGATGCGATGACCGGGCAGGATTCTGTCAATGTTGCCAAGGAATTTAATGACAAGATCGGCATTACCGGTATTGCCCTGACCCGTGTGGACGGCGACGCGCGCGGTGGTGCGGCCCTGTCTATGAAAGAAGTCACCGGTGCACCGATCAAGGTGATGGGTGTCGGTGAAAAAATCGATGAGTTGGAAGCTTTCCACGCAGATCGTGTAGCTGGTCGAATCCTCGGCATGGGCGATGTGGTCTCGCTGGTGGAAAAAGCACAGGAAACCATCGAACAGGACAAGGCCGAAGCCTTAGCCAAACGGGTTATGAAAGGCTTGTTCACGCTGGAAGACATGCTGGAACAGCTCAATCAAATTCGCAAAATGGGTGATGTGGACGGATTGCTGGGCATGTTGCCGGGGATCGGCAAAATGAAAAAACAACTGGCCGAAGCCAAGGTGGATGACAAGATGATCGCCCGCCAACAAGCAATTATTCTATCCATGACGGTTAAAGAACGTCAAAACCCCAAGATTATCAAGGCATCGCGCCGCCAGCGTATCGCGGCAGGCTGCGGCCTCACAGTTCAGGACGTGAACAAGTTGCTGAAACAATATCAGCAAACGGCAACCGTCATGAAAAAAGTCGGAAAGATGAACAAAAAAGGCCTGCTCGGCAAATTGGGCGGCATGATGGGTGGACCGGGCGGTGCAATGCCGCCGGGTGGGCTCAATGGTTTGCCCGGACTGGACGGTCTGGGTGGACAGGGTGGTTTGCCACCGGGACTGCCGCCTTTCAAAAAGTGAAGGCCTTTGATGTTTGATTTTTCGATTTAACCTTTTGTACTAAACCCAAACCATAGGAAAGACCAACAATGGCTCTTACAATCCGTTTGGCACGTGGCGGGGCTAAAAAGCGCCCGTTCTATCGTATCGTTGTTGCAGACAAGCGCGCTCCGCGTGATGGCCGTTTCATTGAGAAACTTGGCACATACAACCCGATGCTGGCCAAAGACGACGAAAATCGCGTGAACATGAACATCGAACGCGTTGATTACTGGATCGGTCAAGGCGCAAAACCGTCTGATCGTGTACTGCGTTTCTTGGTTAATGCCGGTAAAGCCGAACGTGCTATTCCGCAGCAAACCAAAAAAGCTGAACAGTCTGAAAAGACTAAAATGCGTATCGAGGAAAAAGAAGAGAAACGCCGCGAAGCTGAAGAAGCTGCAAAAGCTGCTGCTGAAGAAGCCGCTGCTGCCGCTGAAGCTCCGGCTGAAGAAGCTGCTGAAGCTTAAGTCTTCTTTTGAATTTTTTTGTTTTTGGATAGAGATTTACAGATCATGTCTTCACACACACCCATACAGGATAATGAAAGTGCGCGCGTTTGCGTGGCTGCTTTTTCGTCCGCGCACGGTGTAAGCGGGGCCATGCGTCTGAAAAGCTTTACTGAAAATCCAGATGACGTTGCGGCCTTTAAGGTGTTGCAAAGCGAGGATGCCACCAAGACTTATGAAATCGAGGTTGTCAGCCATACAGGCAAAGGCGAATTGATTGTCAAGGTTGAGGGTGTGCAAACGCGTGAAGCAGCGGAATTGCTGAAAGGCGAACGTCTCTATGTCTCACGTACCGAATTACCTGATGCCGGGGATGAGGAATTTTACCACGCAGACCTGATTGGTCTGACGGTCAAAACGACCAGTGGAAAGACCCTTGGAACTGTGCGGGCAGTGTTTGATTTTGGTGCGGGTGATATGCTGGAAATTCTCCCCAAAGAAGGGGCACTGATTATGGTGCCGTTCACCAAGGCAATTGTACCGATTGTGGATATTGAAAAAGGGCGTGTCGTCGTCGATCCACCTGAGGGACTGTTGCCGGAAGAGAAAAAGAAAAAACGCAAAAAGCCGCAAAAGGCGAAAGGCACGGAGGACCCGCAATGAGCCCTCAATTGCTGCCTTGGACGGCTTGTGTGTTGACGCTTTTTCCCGAAATGTTTCCCGGTATGCTGGAGCATTCCTTGGTTGGGCGGGGGCTGGAAGAAGGTCGTTGGTCATTGGATACCATCCAGATCCGCGATTTTGCGACAGACAAACATAATACAGTGGACGATACCCCTTGTGGCGGTGGTGCCGGTATGGTGATGCGACCCGATGTGGTTGCTGATGCGTTGGAGGCGGCCTCGGTTCGTTTTCCAATGGCCAAGAAGGTGTTTTTAACACCGCGTGGCAAAACATTGACGCAGGAAAAAGTGCGCGAACTGGCCGAAGGGCCGGGCGTGGTTTTGCTTTGCGGTCGCTATGAAGGCATTGATCAACGTGTTCTGGATGAACATGACGATTTGGAAGAAATCAGTATCGGAGATTACGTTCTTTCCGGCGGTGAATCTGCTGCAACCGTGTTGTTGGATGCCTGTGTGCGTCTGCTGCCCGGTGTGATTGGCAAAGAAGCCAGCCACGAGGACGAAAGTTTCGAAGCCGGGCTTTTGGAATATCCGCATTATACCCGCCCACGTGTGTGGCGGGGGCGCGAAGTTCCTGAAACCCTGTTATCTGGACATCACGAAAAAATTCTGGCTTGGCGTAAAAGTCAGGCACAACGCATTACGCAGGACCGCCGCCCTGATTTGTGGGCAGCTTACTGCAAAGAAACCAAAGGAAGTGCCTGAGATCGGCACCTCTCCATTGACTGAGATCACTCCTTTTTTAGAAGGTCGAGACCATGAATATTGTAGAACAACTCGGTAAAGAGCAGATTGAAAAGCAAACTGCTGAACGTGAAATCCCGAAATTCGGCGCAGGTGACACCCTGCGTGTGCAAGTTCGCGTAAAAGAAGGCGAGCGTGAGCGTTTGCAGGCATTTGAAGGCGTTTGCATTGCGCGTAAAAACGACGGCATCAACTCTGCTTTCACATTGCGTAAACTGTCTTTCGGTGAAGGCGTAGAGCGCGTATTCCCGCTGTACTCCCCGAACCTTGCAGAAATTAACGTGGTTCGCCGCGGTGACGTTCGCCGTGCGAAACTTTACTACTTGCGTGGCCGTACGGGTAAAGCTGCTCGTATCGCCGAGAAAAAAGACTGGTAAAAAAAGTGTTGGCGTTTCTGTTTCAAAGAAATGGCAGCGCCCCTTTTTAAACAGACGACCTCTCGGCCTCTCTGCTTTGATCGGTCTGAAAGACTATGCTTTCAGGTATCATTGCAAATTATTCGTCGCAACTTGAATGAGTTGTCCGGTATTTGCTGTAAGTAGAAGAGCCACTGTTGGCAAGCGCCGTGTCCTTTGCTCACTTGTCGAGCGTGAAGGACGCGGCGCTTTTCGCTTTTCAGCAGGGGTTTGTGTGCAGAAACAGGCAGGTGACGTTTAGGGAATGCTTTTACCGACCCATAGGGCGCGTCCAATCACCTGCATCTGATGCAGGTGCGCGTTTTTGATGAGATAAGGTGGGTACAGGGTCTGGTTGTCACTTATAATTTCAACCCCATCAAGCATGTTGATGATACGTTTGATGTTGATCTGATCTTTAAAAAGGAACGCATATATGCCGTCTTCAAGTTTTGTTTGGGCACGGTCGACAAGAACGTAATCTCCGCTACTCATGGTACTGTCCATTGAATCGCCATGAACTTTGAAAAGACAGAGTTGGTCAAATTCTTGATGTCCCAAGCGTTCTTCAAGAAAGGATTTTGAAAACGGTAAATGGTTTTGCAAGACCAGCCGTTCGTTGGACGGTTTGTCAGATTCTTTCAAGTCCTTGCTGATGACAGGGACGTGAACGATGGCAAAGGTATCATCAATGCGTGTGCCAAGCGGTTGCTTGGGTTTGGCCCCTGTAACAAGCCAGTCGATTGTGACGCCTGCGGCATGGGCGATTGCGGCGATACCGATGATTTTGGGTTCGCTTGATCCGGCCAACCAGTTGGCGAATGTGCGTTCGGATACGCCTGATTTTTCACAAAGGGCGCGATTGCCACCGCATTCCTTGGCAATTTCTTTCAGGCGTACTTGCAATTGATCGGTCAAAACGAAATCTCCCTCGAAGTCTTATTATGGGGCCTTGGGAAAGATTTTTATGTTGGTCTTGAGATTGAATATTGAAATATAAAATCTCTAGATTTGTTTTTCCCATATATGGCATACTCTATTCGTCGGGATGAAAAAGTTGGTTGCTTTGCCATTTAGAGTTCTCATCCCGATCGTGATAATTGTGTAACTAAAAAAAACCGGAATATACCGGACCAGAATTTGGGGATTCTATGCCGTACTCAACATGCAGAACCAAAAATGCACATCCGGAAGATGTAAAAGCCGCCGTTCGAAAAAAAGTTGGCTCAATGGCTTCCCTGGCGCGATGTCATGGTGTGTCAGACTCCGTCGTACGTGCTGCGCTTATTCGTCCCCAGCCGACTGGAAATAAAATTATTGCTGATTGTCTCGGTGTCCCTCTCCATTCATTATGGCCTGAGTGGTACAGTGAAGACGGCCGTCGTATACCCCCAAATCGACTGGCAGAATGATAATCATTTGTCTGGTGTTTTCCAAACACGAAACGGCTAAATTGGTAAAGAAATTCTAATATTCAACCGTAGCAATCCTTTTTGGTCCTGCATTCTATTTGGGCGCTTATCGAATGCACATATAGCTTGTGCAAAATTCCATCTTGAAGAGCTAAAGCGACAAAAAAGTTCTTTTTGATTGTGTGTTGAATTGATGAATTCATTCTATTTTGTGTTGTGGATTTTCTCTTCAAAGTCTCAAGTTTCGGGTACATAACGATTCGCTCTTGAATAAAATTAGAAATATTCTTGCTTTGCAAAGGGGGATCCAGATATGAACTTGATTAATTTCCGACCCTTAAACGACATTAAGATAAAGTGCGTGACCTTTGGCCTTAAAACTTTTATAGAAGGGGCGCATTTCTTATATAGATATTAGACATTCGAACTCATTCGGAGAAGAACGACAATGGGCAACCCCCGTACACTCTTTGACAAGATCTGGGACAGCCATCTGATTGAAACACAGGACGATGGTACAAGTCTGATCTTCATCGATCGCCACATGGTACATGAAGTGACCTCACCGCAGGCCTTCGAAGGGCTACGTTTGACGGGGCGTAAGGTACGCCACCCGGAACTGACCCTCGCTGTTGCTGACCACAATATTCCGACATCTGACCGCTCAAACGGTATTGTGATTACCAACGAGGAATCTCGTATTCAGGTTGAAGCGCTGGAAAAAAACACCAAAGATTTTGGCGTTCCCTATTTTGCGATGGATGATATTCGTCAAGGTGTTGTGCATATCGTTGGGCCTGAGCAAGGTTTCACACTGCCGGGGGCCACAATCGTATGTGGGGATTCCCATACCGCAACGCATGGTGCCTTTGGTTCCCTTGCCTTCGGTATCGGGACGTCTGAAGTTGAACACGTTCTGGCCACGCAAACCTTGTTGCAGAAGAAATCCAAAAACATGGAAGTCCGTGTTGAAGGGGCTTTGCCGCCGGGTGTGACCGCCAAAGACCTGATCTTGGCCATTATCGGCAAAATCGGTACGGCTGGCGGTACTGGTTGCGTGATCGAATTTACCGGTCAGGCAATTATGGATCTGTCTATGGAAGGCCGTATGACGGTTTGTAACATGGCCATTGAAGGCGGCGCCCGCGGTGGTTTGATCGCTGTAGATGAAAAAACCATCAATTACGTCAAGGGCCGCCCAATGTCCCCGAAAGGGGCGGCATGGGAAGCTGCTATTGAATATTGGAAGACATTGAAATCCGATGAAGGTGCGGTTTACGACGAAACCGTTATCATCAAGGCGGAAGATCTGGTTCCTTATGTGACGTGGGGCACCAGCCCGGAAGATGCGTTGCCGATTACGGCGAAAGTGCCATCCCCGGCTGAGGCACGCGATGCCGGTAAAGCCAGTGCGATTGAACGCGCCCTTAAATATATGGGTCTGGAAGCAGGCACACCGTTGAACGAAATTGAAGTCGATCACGTCTTTATCGGTTCTTGTACAAACGGCCGTATTGAAGATTTACGGGCGGCAGCTGCGGTTGCAAAGGGTCGCAAAGTTGCTGACGGAATGACCGCAATGGTGGTTCCAGGGTCCGGTCTGGTCAAAGAAATCGCTGAAGAAGAAGGTTTGGATCAAATCTTTATCGACGCTGGTTTTGACTGGCGTGAGGCCGGTTGTTCCATGTGTCTGGCGATGAACGATGATCGTCTGGCACCGGGGGAACGTTGTGCGTCCACATCCAACCGTAACTTTGAAGGCCGTCAGGGCCGTGACTCGCGCACGCATTTGGTCAGCCCGGAAATGGCGGCTGCTGCGGCGATTACCGGTAAACTGACTGACGTTCGCGACTTGTTGAAAGAGGGGAACTAAGATCATGGAAAAGTTCACCACACTGACCGGTATCGCAGCCCCGATGCCGTTGATCAATATCGACACTGATATGATCATTCCTAAACTGTTCCTCAAGACCATTAAACGTTCCGGTCTGGGTGTGCATTTGTTTGACGAAATGCGCTACAATCAAGACGGTTCGGAAAAAGAGGATTTCGTTCTCAATAAAGAACCCTATCGCAATGCCAAGATTATCATTGCCGGTGACAACTTCGGTTGTGGGTCTTCGCGTGAACACGCTCCGTGGGCTATCGCTGATTTTGGGATCCGTTGTGTGATTTCCACAAGCTTCGCCGATATCTTTCATAACAACTGTTTCAAGAACGGTATTTTGCCGATCCGTTTGCCGAAAGAAGATATTGATAAGTTGATGGACGACGCTTCACGCGGGGCGAATGCGACCATTACAATCGATCTTGAAAATCAGGAAATTAAAGGCCCGGACGGCGGCACCATCAAATTTGATGTGGATCCGTTCCGCAAGCACTGTCTGATCGAGGGTCTGGACGATGTCGGGTTAACCCTGCAACGTGAAGAACAGATCAAGAGCTTTGAAGAACAACGCGCGGCTTCCATGCCGTGGTTGGTTCGTTAACATTACTACCGCCATCCCTGTGTTTGCAGGGGTGGCGCGTCTTTAAGGGAATACAATATGTCCGACGCTAAAAACCTGTTGTTCTTGCCGGGTGACGGCATTGGCCCGGAAGTTATGGGGCAAGTCCGTAAAATTATTGATTGGCTGGCGAAAAACCGTTCCGTCAATTTTAACATCACCGAAGGTCTGGTCGGCGGTGCTTGTTACGAAGCGCACAAATGTGCTGTAACAGACGAAACCGTTGCGGATGCGATGGCTGCGGATGCGGTTATGCTGGGCGCTGTCGGTGGCCCGAAATGGGATAACGTGGAACGCCATGCTCGTCCTGAGGCCGGCCTGCTGCGTCTGCGCAAGGAAATGGACCTGTTTGCCAACCTGCGTCCGGCGATGGTCTTTGATGCGCTTGTTGACGCATCGACTTTGAAGGACGAAGTGGTTCGTGGTCTGGATATCCTGATCATGCGCGAATTGACCAGTGGTGTCTATTTCGGTGAACCGCGCGGTGTGGAAGATCTGCCCGGTGGCGGTCGCAAAGGGTTTGATACACAAGTCTATACGGATGCAGAAATCATTCGTGCGGCGCATGTGGCCTTTGATCTGGCGAAGAAACGCGGCAACAAAGTCCATTCGGTTGAAAAAGCCAACGTTATGGAATCCGGTAAATTCTGGCGTGAAGTTGTGACCAAGCTGCATGCAGAAGAATATGCCGATGTGACATTGGAACATATGTATGCCGATAACTGCGCCATGCAGTTGGTGCGTAATCCCAAACAATTTGACGTGATCCTGACAGATAACCTGTTTGGGGATCTCTTGTCCGATTGTGCGGCCATGTTGACCGGTTCATTGGGGATGCTGCCGTCAGCGTCCTTGTCCGGTAAAGATGAAAACGGCAAAGTCCGCGCGATGTACGAGCCGGTCCACGGTTCTGCACCGGATATTGCGGGTCAAGACCTTGCCAACCCATTGGCAACGATCCTGTCGTTCTCCATGTGCTTGCGTTACAGCTTTGACATGGGGGCAGAAGCCGACCTGTTAGATCAAGGTGTCCAGAATGTTCTGAATGCGGGTATTCGTACAGGTGATATCATGCAGGCTGGTATGCAACAAGTCGGTTGCGCGGCGATGGGGGATGCGCTGATTACCGAGTTAAATAAACTCGTTTAACAGATTTGCCCAAGCATTTTCCAAAGAACCCGGCAGGTGATTGAACCTGCCGGGTTTTTTATTTGACTGACTAGAACATAGTTTTTTTCTATGGTCTGGATTGATTAATAGTATTTCCTTTCATTTGACTAATTCTACATCATCCATCTGCCCATCTTTGGGGGGTGGGGTCGGGGCTTTATGCCCCGGATACCGTTTCACTAATGGAGAAGACAATGAAACGTATCTTTGTAGGATTATCGCTTATCGCAGCTACGTGCGCATTCATACAACCGGCAACGGCGGCTGACGATCTACTGGCACGCGCAAAAGAAAGTTTTAAGGCTATTCCGACGGTTGTGCCGGAAATTGCGGATAACAAAGTGACTTCCGATAAAGTCGAGCTCGGTAAAATGTTGTTTATGGACCCGCGTTTGTCTTCCAGTCATTTGATCAGCTGTAACACGTGCCATAACGTCGGTATGGGCGGGGATGATAACTTGGAAACATCCATCGGACATGGTTGGGCCAAGGGACCACGCAACGCACCGACCGCTTTTAATGCGGTGTTCAATATTGCCCAATTCTGGGATGGTCGTGCGGCGGATTTGAAGGCACAGGCGAAAGGCCCGGTTCAGGCAGGTGTTGAAATGAACAACAAGCCCGAACGCGTTGTGGAAACACTGAAAAGCATCCCGGATTATGGGGCCATGTTTGCCAAAGCCTTCCCGAATGATAAAGATCCGGTGACTTTTGACAATATGGCGCGTGCAATCGAAGCGTTTGAAGCCACCTTGATTACACCGAATTCCAAATTTGACCAGTTCCTGATGGGGGATAAATCCGCCCTGAATAAAGTGGAAGCTGAAGGCCTGGATCTGTTTATGGAAAAAGGCTGTGTGGCTTGTCATGCCGGAACAAACTTTGGTGGCGAAGGCTATTACCCGTTCGGTGTTGTTGAGAAACCCGGTTCGGAAATTCTGCCGGAAGGTGACAAAGGTCGCTTTGCTGTGACGAAAACAGCGGATGATTCCTATGTTTTCCGTGCTGCACCGTTGCGTAACATCGAACTGACGGCCCCTTATTTCCATTCTGGTAAAGTTTGGGACCTGAAACAGGCAGTTTCCATTATGGGGGCAAGCCAGTTGGGTGAGAAGCTGTCTGAAAAAGAAGTCGAATCTATTACGGCCTTTTTGCACACCTTAACGGGTGATCAGCCAAAAATTGAGTATCCAATTTTACCTAAGTCAAGTGCAACGACACCAAAACCTTTAGAAATGAAATAAGTAAAAACTAAAGCGGTTGAAAAGAGGAAGAGGCGGCAGATGTCGTCTCTTCCCTCTTGGCGTTTTAAGTGCAGAAGGAACAGGTCCGTGAAGATTACACAATTGCGTTATGCTTTGATGGTGGCTCAGGAAAAGAATTTCAGTCGGGCGGCCGACCTTTGTCATGTGTCCCAACCCTCCCTCAGTGTGGCGATTAAAAATCTGGAAGAGGAACTGGATGTCACGCTGTTTGAAAGAATTAAGAATTCTCTGAAAGTGACAGAGGAAGGTAACAAGGTTTTATCTCAAATCGCCATCGCCGTAAGTGAAGTGGACCGGGTCAAAGAAATTGTAGACGGTCTGCGTGGGGAACTCTCCGGCACATTGCGTTTGGGTGCAATTTATTCGGTTGGGCCTTATATTTTTCCAAACCTGATCCCGAACGTTCATCAGAATGCCCCAAAGCTGACCTTATTGATTGAGGAAAATTTCACCTCGACCCTATTGGAGTTTCTCGCCCACGGTCGCATTGATATGGCGTTGGTTGCCCTCCCCTTTGATCATCCGGGGATGAGCACGATCCCCCTTTACAAAGAACCCTTTGTCGCGGCTGTCCCCAAAGGGCATGCTTGGGAAGGTCGCAATGACATTGGCGGGGATGAATTGGCGGATGAAAAATTATTGTTGCTGGGGAAAGGTCACTGTTTCCGTGATCAAGTGCTGGAAATTTGCGAGGACCCCCACAGTTTTGAAGACAGCAGTAAAGGGGTTCATAATATTATTGAAGGGAATTCCCTTGAAACCATCCGCCATATGGTCGCGGTGGGGACCGGTATTACGGTGCTGCCGACCTCGGCGCTGGAAAATTTCTTGTGCAAATCCGAACATACTTGCCCGAAAAGCGCCAGCAAAACGGTACGCTATGCCTATTTTAAAAACCCGGCACCGTCGCGTGATATTGCTTTGGCGTTCAGAACATCCTATCCCAATATGCAAATTGCGGAAATGTTGAAAGAAACCATTTTGGCAAACCTGCCAAACGGTTGCTTCCCTTTAGATCCTGCCTGAGGGAGAGAGTTATGTTTTTCTCAACTAATTTTCTTGACCTTTATAGTCAACTATCCCACTTATAGTCCGATGCCAAGGGGTGCCTGAATAGGGCTGAGAGTCCGAACATGTGACAACCCTTTGAACCTGATCCGGGTTATTCCGGCGTAGGGATGGACGTAATTTCCCCCAACGCTCACCTCCCGGATCTCCTGACCCAAATTGATTGGAGATCCTCAGACTATGAGCAACGATACTTCTAAACTTGATATCACGACCGGCGCCTTGCCGGGTTCAGAGAAAGTATTTTTTGGTTCTGACACGATGGAGGACGTCACAGTCGCCATGCGTTGTATCCACCTTGAAGGTGGGGAACAGCCGGTTGTGACCTATGACACGTCCGGTCCCTATAGTGATCCGAACGCGACCATCGATATCAACGTGGGCCTGCCCAAATTGCGCCGCCAGTGGATATTGGATCGCGGCGATGTGGTTGAATATGAAGGCCGCGACGTCAAACCCGAAGACAACGGCCTGTTAAAAGAAGACGATCAACCGGGCGTGGAACCGTTTGTGCGCGGGGATTTGAAACCGTTACGTTCCAAAGACGGATCGGCTGTCACCCAACTGGCTTATGCCCGTCGCGGCATGGTCACCCCGGAGATGGAATATGTCGCCATTCGGGAAAACGAAGGCCGCAAGGAAGCTTACTTGCGCGACGGTGAACCGTTTGGTGCGGAAATCCCCGATGTCTGTACCGGCGAGTTTGTCCGTTCCGAGATTGCACGCGGTCGGGCGGTTCTGGTGTCCAACGTCAACCACCCGGAACTGGAACCGATGATCATCGGGCGAAACTTCCTGACCAAGATTAACGCCAATATCGGCAACTCTGCCGTGACCTCGTCTGTGGCAGAAGAAGTCGATAAAATGGTCTGGGCGACCCGTTGGGGGGCCGATACGGTGATGGACCTGTCCACCGGGACCGACATTCATAATATCCGCGAATGGATTATCCGCAATTCCCCGGTGCCGATCGGAACCGTGCCGATCTATCAAGCGCTGGAAAAATGCCGCGGCATTGCCGAAGATCTGACATGGGAAATTTTCCGCGATACCCTGATCGAACAAGCCGAACAAGGGGTGTCTTATTGGACCATCCATGCCGGCCTTTTGCTGGAACATGTGCCGTTGACGGTCAACCGTGTTACCGGGATTGTATCGCGTGGCGGCTCCATCATGGCGAAATGGTGTTTGCATTATCATAAGCAAAACTTTCTGTGGGATCATTTTGACGATATCTGCGAGATTGCCAAACAATATGATGTGGCGATTTCTTTGGGTGATGG
>Ga0209692_10000948_pt1 | contig 47100 bp, 37 predicted proteins | sample tdDd472_FD_187129 | JGI IMG/M metagenome (GOLD analysis project Ga0209692, IMG submission 187129) | Marine sediment microbial communities from the Atlantic coast under amendment with organic carbon and nitrate - tdDd47.2 (SPAdes)... | ecosystem: Environmental > Aquatic > Marine > Coastal >... | reverse complement strand
GCTTGAACTTGTTTCGGTCTTCGCAGCGACAGATTGCAGCAGAGGAGTTACGCCCGGAATCCCGAGCAGGACAACAAAGTCACGGGTGATTGTAGAGGATCCGCTGCAGTTTGCTTTGATGACGATTTCATACATTGGCTCTATGAGCGTGTTGTACCCCTCGATCTCAACCGCATGGGTGCCGGCAATAGCTGTTAGCGGAAAGCGAATATCAAGATCGCCGGGAATTTTTAGTTCATCCGGAGATTTCGTTATGGCCGGCTGGTAGATGCAATTCTTAGTGAGCGCTTCACCTGAAGAAATGGTCACGGGAATGGTGGCACGCAGTGGCTGCCCGAAGGCGGAATGCACATCTATTTCGCCTAGTGTAATTGCAGCCGATAGCGACGGCACTGCAAGTAAAGTTGCAGTTACAAATGATGCTAGATTATGCCGGACTGTTAGTGCGTTTAAACCCACGGTTTAGCACTCCCCTAAACGCTTGTTTCGGCAGCGATGCCATATTGATGGCATATCATCACGGTCTCGGATTACGGTAAATGAGATGCGTCTCGTTTCTGTGAATTGAGTCGCATTCGGAGTGGAATCTGTGATCTGGTTCACACGTGTCCGGGGTGGTTTCTCAGAGCGATAAAGAAAGAGTTGGCGGCAGGCTAGCTAGTTTCCGGCTTATCCGGTTTTTGCCTGTTCCTCAGGCGTCTGTTCTTCCTCTTGGTTGACCATGGTGATCGCGGTGATGCTGGTGCTGGTGTCTTCAAGCACTACATCACTGACTTCAACATAGTTACCTTGCATATACGAGATGCCGAGCTGCCACAGTACTGCCATGGTATTGGCGTTCTGCACCTGCTCAGCCACGCTCTTGATGCCTTTATCGCGGGCAAGGATATTGAGGTTCTTGAGTTTTTCCTGAGCAGATTTGTCTTTGTGTAAGCCCTGCATGATGCTGCCATCCAGTTTGATGAAGTCCATCGGAATGTGTGACAGGAAGCGCACCGAGTCGCCGCGACCACCAAAATGATCCAGCGCTATCTTGAAACCGGCCTCACGGAGTGTGTTGCATAAGGACAGAATCTGGCGGAGATGTTTAACAGCAATCTCTTCGTTGATCTGGAAGCAGATTTTCTCAGCACCGATGCCAGCCGTGTTCAGACCATCAATAATCCATTCGGCTGTTGTTTCGTCAGTAACCGATTGTTGTGAAAGGCGTATGAATACGATATTCGGTTGTTTGGCCGCAATGAACGAGAACGACGCGCCGATAACCCAGCGGTCAATGTTTTTCGTTAGCCCTGCGCGTTCTGCCGCAGGCATAAACTCTGCCGGCAGAACAGTGTTGCCGTCGCTATCAACCATGCGTACTAAGGTGTCGTGAGCATCGTCTATATCGTCGTTCAGGCTCGCAACCGGTTGATGTATGAGTCGTAAGCGGTTTTCCATCAGAGCCGAACGCAACTTGTTAACCCACATTTCGTCATCTTCGATGGCTTGCTGTTTTGATACGGTAATCTGACTCAACTGTACTGAGTCACCACCGGAGTCTCTGGCAGCTCTGCAGGCACCCTCGACTTCAGATATCAATGTTTCAATTGTGGTTTCGGTGTTATCAATCTCCATGACGCCCATAGAGCAGGTTAGGGAGGTAGAGCGGTCTTCAACTTCAAACACTTCTGAGGAAACTGCTTTGCGTACCTGTTCGGCCCATGACTCAACCTCACTCATGCTGCCGCGCTCAATGATCGCGGAGAACATGGTGCCGCCGAAACGGCCGTAAAGGTCGCTGTCTTGCATGTAGTCACGGAGTAGGTGCGAGAACTGAATGAGTATTTGTTCGGTGCCAAGCAGGCCGATATCTTCGTGAACCTTGGAAAAATTATCGGGCCGCAGGTATATGATGCTGCGGACACCGCCTGAGGGCGCGCTGCTAAGTCGTTCACTGCACTTATTAAGATAGAAGTGACGCTGGAAGAATCCGGTTACCGGATCTTTTTGTACGGCCTCTTCAATGAGCTCTTCCGAAGGCTGTTCTTCAATGTTGGGCATGGCGATAATCGCGCGGACGGCCGGGTCGCCGTCGAAGCTGACTGCTTCCAGTGCGACTTCTGCGATAAAGCAGGTGCCTGACTGGTCTTTACCATTCATTCTGAGTTCGGAGTCGTCCCACTTGTCTTTCAGGCAGGCAACGAGAGCGCCTTTGAAGGCTTGTTGGTCTTCATCGGAAAACAGATCCATAACGGGCATGCCAATCAGGTCTTCTTCACTCGGGTAGCCGAACATCTCAAGCCATGGCGGGTTGGCGGCAACTACGATACCTTCCTGAATGTCGGCAATGGCCTCGGTTACAGCACCCTTAAGATTGTTGAGTTCCTGTTTGTACTGTTTTGCGGAGAACTGAACATCTTCGAGTCCGTGCTCCAGGTGGTAGGAACGCAACTCGCGTTCAAAAACAAATACCAGTCGTTCGGTGTTCTCCAGCGATACAACATCGCGGGCTCCGATACGCATAGCTTCGGTTATCGAGTCCTCGTTGACGTCATCCCGTACTGCCACTACAGGAGTTTTTGGGCAAATGTGACGCGCCAAATCGCATACGGTTTGCGTGTCAAGATCGGGTTCGTCGGGGAAAACCATCACGACGTGTGGAATGCCTTCGTCGACGGTTTCTTTAAATTGTTCCAGTATTGATACGCGCTTGCAGTGCACGGGGTGGCCTGCATCCCGCAAAGTGCGGTTGATTGCCTGAGCATTGTCGTCCTTGTGGGACAGAACAATTAAGTTAACGCCGACCGAGTCGTTCAACACATACACCTAAAAAAGTAATTAATTCCTGAAAGCCCCTAGATAAGGGCATCTCCGCGAAACTCAATCTAGCTGTTTTAAGAAACGCTAAGTGTGAACCGCATCAGGAAATGTGAAATTAGAATGATTATGTAAGCTGGCTCTGTTGGCGTATTATTCGACCCTAGGGCGCTAATCATCGTGCTTAGCCGACATAATCCCTTTGGTATTATGGAAAATGGCTGCTGCAGATGCTTTGCATTTCATTTGTTTCAGCTTATTGTGCGCATCCTGCTGACGGGGTTCGGCATCTTTTAAGACAGTATTTAGGGAACAGTAATGGCCAGTTACAACACCAATGAATTTCGCTCCGGGCTTAAGATCCTTATTGATGGTGATCCTTGCTCAATCATTGATAACGAGATTGTTAAGCCGGGTAAGGGACAGGCGTTTAACCGGGTCAAAATCCGCAATCTGAAAACCGGACGCGTGGTTGACCGGACGTATAAATCCGGTGAGTCAGTGGAAGCCGCTGATGTTGTTGAAACGGATATGGAGTATCTCTACAACGATGGCGATATGTGGCATTTCATGGACCCCGCCAGTTATGAGCAGTATGCCGCCGGAGAATCTGCAGTGGCCGATGCTGCAAAGTGGTTGATGGAGCAAAATATTTGCACCATTACGTTATGGAACGGTGAGCCACTGTTGATTGACCCACCGAAGTTTGTGGAGATGGTTATCACTGAAACCGATCCCGGGTTACGGGGCGATACCGCCAGTGGCGGCATTAAGCCGGCGACGCTGGAGACAGGAGCGGTTGTGCGTGTGCCGCTGTTTGTTGAGCAGGGTGAAAAAATTAAAGTGGATACCCGTACTGCCGAATACGTCGGACGGGTTAAGGACTAACTAAATACTTTACCAATATTGGCTGTGTCACTGAGTGATGGCGCGGTCAATGTGTGTGTAGCCTTCGCAACACATGATGACCCGTTCCAGACCGACCGCGACTCCGGCACAATCCGGTAGGCCGGATTCAAGTGCCCGGATAAATGTCTCGTCAATATTAACCGCCGGTTTCTTCATGGCTTTTCGCGTTAATTGATCCTGCTCAAAGCGCTGCCGTTGCTCGACCGGATCGAGTAGTTCTTTAAAGCCGTTCGCCAGTTCAATACCCCGGTAGTAAATTTCGAAGCGCTCTGCGAAGCGGGGGTCATCGGGGCTCAGGCGGGCAAGCGATGCCTGGTCAGCAGGGTAGTGCGTGATTACGGTTAGTTGCTCCGGATCAAATTGTTTTTCCAGATGGTGGCTCATCAGGAAGTCGAGCCAGACGTTCCTGTCATCGCCGATAGAATCTTTTAGTTGCTGTGTCACCACATCGCCTAGAAATGATTCTGCGGCAGACGCGAGTTCGATGTGACTCGCAGTGAGCGGGTCAATTGCCGCATACTTTTGAAAGGCATCCACGTAGCGCAATTGCACAATCCGGTCCGGCGGGTAAGCAGATGCAGAGCCGATTGCCCGGATAAAGTCTGTTGTGTCATCGATGATGGCCTGCAAGCTGAATCCTTGCCTGTACCATTCCACCATTGTGAATTCCGGATGATGTCTGGAGCCGGTTTCACCGGCGCGGAATACTTTGCCTATCTCAAAGACATCGCCGCTGCCGTCCGCCAGCAAACGTTTCAGGTGAAACTCAGGTGAAGGGCGCAACCAGCCTGAGGGTGTGTCTCCGGAAAAGCAGGCGACGCTGTCGATGTGCGGATCGGTTACCGCATGAGACGTGATTATCGGTGTGCTTACTTCCAGCACCTGATGATTAGCAAAGTAGTTCCGGGCGCGTTGCAGGTATCCTGCGCGGGCTTGCAGCCGTAATCGCAGTTCGGCATCACCGCTCATTAGTTTTGCAGTTGCCGGCCGATGAATTCTCCGACCCGGGTTGTCCCACCTGTTTCAAGCTGGTCTGCCCAGCGAATCTGTTCCGGTCCCGCAATCAGAATGACCGTCGATCCGAGATTAAAGTGAGCAATATAATCACCTTTTTCGAAGCGGGTTTGCTGGTCCTGTTTGGTGTGCAAGAAATGATTGCCATACTTGCGAACATGGTTCGGGATCTCGCCACCCCAGGCTGTCGTTATGCTGCCGACATTAGTTGCACCGACCATCACCATGGCAAACGGACCGCGCTTGCCGTTGAATATCTGAATGAGCCGTTCGTTGCTGGCATAAAGCCCGGGCACCTGTGTGGTCGTTGCCGCATTAACCGAGCGCAGTTTGCCGGGCACGTAGATGGATTCCATTAACGTGCCGTCCATTGGCATATGAATGCGATGGTAGTTGTAGGGTGCGAGATAGATGGTTGCGAATACACCGTTGGTGAAGCGCATGGCGGCCATTTCCTGGCCGGCAAACAGTTGCTCAATGGTGTAGTGGATGCCTTTTGCCTGAATTAACTGTGAGCCGCTGATAGTGCCGAATTCGGCGAAGGTGCCATCGGCCGGACTGCACACGGAGCCGGTGCTGTCATCTATAGGTCGTGCCCCCGGCTTTAGTTTGCGGGTAAAGAACGCATTGAAGCTCTTATAAGCATCAGGACTGCTGTGCTCAGCTTCCTGCAGGTCAATGTTGTACAGTCCCATAAAGCTTTTGATTAGCGCTTTTCTCAAGAAGGAATTCTCGGAACGGCTTGCCCAGCGTACAATGCGCCCGATGGTTTTGGCGGGCAGGTAGCTTTGCAGACGGACAGACAGGCTTTGCTCTGGTTTGTTCATGAAGACCGGTGTGGTGATAATTGGTGATTGTTGAGCGGTATTCTACACGGAGGTGAGGGCTACCGTTCAGTTTCCGGATGTTGAATGCCGGATTTTTTAGAGTAAGGAATTGCAGATGGGCTCATCCGGTCCGGACACGACAATCAGAGAGATGGTTTCACAGGTTAGTGACCAGTTTGATGGCAGCGACCTTTGGTATGGTCACGGTACCGAAAACCCCCTGGATGAAGCTGTCGCGCTGGTGTTACATGTCACCGGCGATCTTGCCGATTTTCATGCAACTGATTTTGATGCGCCTCTGAGCAGCGAGCAATCAGAACAGATCTTGCGCGTAGCCGCTGAGCGCATCGCCACCAGAAAGCCTTTGCCCTATCTGCTCGGAGAGGCTTGGTTCGCGGGCTTGCCTTATATTGTGGATGAGCGGGTTCTGATACCGCGATCTCCGTTTGCTGAATTGATACATGACCGTTTTGTCCCGTGGTTGCCCCGGGAGCCGCAAAGGATCCTCGAGATTGGCACCGGCAGCGGGTGTATCGCGATTGCCTGTGCATTGGCTTTTCCGGAAGCGGAAGTGGTGGCCACCGATATCTCTGATGAGGCTTTGGCTGTGGCGGCACAGAATGTGGAACGTCATCAGGTGGGAGAGCGTCTGACGCTGCTGCGTGCAGACTTATTTAATGGCGTTACCGGTCAGTTTGATTTGATTGTGACGAACCCGCCTTATGTGGCGCATGAGGAAGTAATCAGCCTTCCGGCAGAGTACAATCACGAACCTGTGCTGGCTCTGGAGTCCGGCACCGATGGATTGGATGCATCGAGAGAGATTTTGGCGCAGGCCCGCAGGTTTCTTGCGGATGATGGCGTGCTGTTCCTTGAGGTAGGCGCGTATTGGCAAGCGTTGGATGAGGCATTTCCCGCTTTGCCGTTCATGTGGGTGGACTTTGAATATGGCGGTGAAGGTGTTGCAATGATTGCTGCGGCGGACTTGCCAGCGGCAGTGGCTCAGAATAAGTAGCTCGAATAACGGATAATTTTTATGGCTGCAAATACGATTGGACAAGTATTCAGGGTAACGACTTTCGGCGAAAGTCACGGCCCGGGTTTGGGTGCGATTATCGACGGCTGTCCTCCGGGTATGGAGTTGTCGGCGGAAGATATGCAGCCGGATATTGAGCGGCGTAAAACCGGCAAGTCGCGGTTTACCAGTCAGCGCAGAGAAGATGATGCCGTGCAAATCATGTCCGGTGTTTTTGAAGGCAAGACTACGGGCATGCCCATAGGTCTTGTTATCGAGAACATGAATCAGAAGTCTAAGGACTACAGCAAGATTAAGGACAAGTTCCGCCCGGGTCACGCTGACTACACTTATCACCGTAAGTACGGCATTCGTGACTACAGGGGTGGCGGTCGTTCAAGTGCCCGCGAAACTGTTATGCGTGTTGCTGCGGGTGCTGTGGCAAAGAAATACCTTCGTGAGCGTGAGGGTATAGAAATCACAGCATGGTTATCGCAACTGGGACCTATCAAGTTGGATTGTGTGGATCTGAGCATTGTGAATGACAATCCGTTTTTCTGCGCCGACCCGTCTAAGCTCGATGAACTTAGTGAATACATGGATGCCCTGCGTAAAGAGGGCGACTCTATCGGTGCAAAACTAACAGTTACTGCTACCAATATGCCGGTGGGATTGGGTGAGCCTGTATTTGATAAATTGGATGCAGATATTGCTCATGCCCTGATGGGTATACAGGCAGTCAAAGGTGTTGAAATCGGTGACGGCTTTGAGGTTGTCACACAAAAAGGTACAGAACACCGTGATGAGATGACACCTGATGGCTTTAAGAAGAACTCTGCCGGCGGAACGCTGGGTGGCATTTCATCCGGTCAGGATATTCTTGCCAGTATCGCGCTGAAGCCGACATCCAGTATCCGCTTGTCGGGTGACACCGTAGATGTTGAAGGCGAGGCCACTGAGATTGTTACTACCGGTCGCCATGACCCGTGCGTTGGTTTGCGTGCGGCGCCTATTGCTGAGGCGATGTTGGCTATTGTGCTGCTGGACCATTATCTGCGGCAGCGAGCGCAAAATGCTGATGCTCAGCCGACCAATCCGGATATTGGAAGCTGATCTGCCGCGTAATTGGCGCATAAAGCCCTCCTAAAGCTCTGACGGGCTTTGTATTTTCCGTGTAATCCCATATCCTACGCGCCCTGACAAACAAGGCTTGCGGCCCCGGCAGGGGTTGCCGCCGTTTTTAAAAGACTGAAAACAGGTCTCAGACTATGAGTAAAAAGGTAAATGTAGCCGTGGTAGGCGCCACCGGTCTGGTAGGCGAAACCATCATGGAAATTCTTGAGCAGCGTGACTTCCCTGTCGATGAACTGGTGCCGCTCGCCAGCGAACGTTCGCTCGGCAAAACCGTTCAGTTCAAAGGTAGAAGCATTCCGGTGCAGGTGCTTGATGATCACGATTTCTCAACTACACCCATTGCTCTGTTTTCTGCCGGTGGCGGTATTTCTGCTGAATTTGCGCCTAAGGCAGCGGCAGCCGGTTGTGTTGTCGTTGATAACACTTCGCACTTTCGCCGTGATGAAGATATCCCGCTGGTTGTGCCAGAGGTGAATCCTCATGCGATTGCCGGCTATAAAGACCGGGGCATTATTGCGAACCCGAATTGTTCGACCATTCAAATGTTGGTGGCGTTGAAACCTATCCATGATAAAGCCGGGATTACCCGGATTAATGTTGCAACCTATCAGGCGGTTTCCGGTGCCGGCCGCACTTATGTGGAAACTCTGGCGGGGCAGACTGCATCGCTCATGAACGGCCGCGATGCTGATACAGGTGATGCCACTAAGCGTATTGCTTTTAACGCTATTCCGCATATCGATACATTTCAGGACAACGGCTACACCCGCGAAGAAATGAAAATGGTTTGGGAAACGCAGAAAATCTTTGAGGATGAGTCGATCCAGGTGAATCCTACTTGTGTGCGAATCCCGGTGTTTTTTGGCCATTCAGAAGCGGTGCATATTGAAACCCGTGAAAAAATCAGCGCTGCTGAGGTTCGTGAGTGTCTGGAGGCCGCGCCCGGTGTCACCGTGATTGATGAGCGTGAAACCGGCGGTTATGCCACCCCGGCTCAGGAATCGGCGGGCGAAGACCCGGTGTTTGTAAGCCGGATTCGTGAGGATATCTCACATTCGCAGGGCATTAGCCTGTGGGTTGTTGCCGATAATGTGCGTAAGGGTGCTGCATTAAACAGTGTCCAGATTGCTGAAATTTTGGTGCAGGATTACATATAAGCTATATTTCTTATGTTAAAGAGCCGATACTTACGGCGTTTATGTAAAAACTGATACTTAGTTCCGGTTTTTGCAGGTTTTTGCTGTTAATTTTTCGCTCGATTTAACATTTTTCCGCTGATTTTTCGGGGATAGAAGATATGGCGCGCAGTCTGGCTGTTATTGGTCTGATTATTAGTTCACTGGTTTCGTTTGGCGCATCGGCGCTGACTATCGGTGACATTGAGCTTGATTCGGCATTGAATCAGCCGTTTAGTGCAGGTGTTGCATTAACGGCGAACTCTGCTGAAGAGCTGGACACTTTGCAGGTAGATCTGGCCTCGCAGAAAGCTTTTAACGACTATGGTCTCGACCGTCCCGGATACCTCTCGGATATTCGTTTTAAGGTAGTTCGTAAATCAGCGACATCCGCTGAACTCCGGATGGAAGGCGTTCAGACCGTTGTTGAACCATTTGTCACACTTCTGGTGCGCTTCAACTGGTCTGCCGGCAACTTACTCCGTGAATACACCGTACTTCTTGACCCACCCATTTTTGATACAGCAGCGCCTGCTGCTGAAGTAGAACAGGCTCAGTCCGCGCCGGCTGAAACTGCTCAGGAAATTACCCGCGAAGAAACCGCCGCACCCGCAGCAGCATCTGTTGCTGCTCCACGGTCTGTTGCAGAACCTGCACCGGCTTCCCGGCCTGCCCCCCGACGCGCAAGTTTCGACGGTGACGCATACGGACCTATAGCTACCGGTTCTTCGTTGTGGAACATTGCTAATCGTTTGCGTGAAGGCACCGGCCTTACGACTAATCAGATGATGATCGCTTTGTACCGGGCTAACCCACAGGCCTTTATGGGCAATATTAATCGCTTGAAGGCCGGTTCAATTGTTCGCATGCCTGAAGCGGCCGCTATGGAATCAATTAGCGAAGCTGAGGCGAATAGTGAAGTAATTAGTCAGGACCGGGCTTGGAAGTCCGGTGAAACCTACGCGTCATCATCTGAGCCTGCACAACTGAAACTAATGCCTCCATCCGAGTCGTTTGACGGGCAGACCGGCGGTGACGGTGTTGCCTCTGCCGGTGACTCCGGTATGAGTGGTGGCAGCGATAGCGGTGATTCAGCAGCACTGCGTGACGAATTGGAAGAAACCCGTCGTTTGCTTGCTGTTAAAGATCAGGAACTGGTTGAGCTGCAAGAACGTATCGCCTCAATGGAAGACAGTGCTGCAACCGAACTCACTGAAAGTGATGTAGTTGCCGAGTCTGTTGCCGGAGTTGAGCCGTCAGATGCTGAGGCAATCAGTGAAGATGCAGCGGATACTGAAGCTATGGCGGATGCCATGGGTGATAGCGGTGTTGATACGCCGGCTGACGCTTCTTCCGAAGATCAAAGTCAGGTTGCTGACACTGCCGCGGCGAAGCCTGCAGACTCAGGCATGCCCGCTGCGAGTAGCACCAATGTGGTGAGCAGTGAGTCGGCAGAGTCCGGGTCATTGATGGACACCGTAATGGGTGTGCTCACCAGTATCTGGTTATGGATTGCTATTGGTGTGTTGGTCGTCATTGGTTTGGTCTTCTTCCGTCGTAAGAAGCCTGCTCCTGCCATAAGCAGCGCCTTGCTCGATGATGAAGCAGAAGATGAGCCACTGGAGTCATTTGAATCACCGGATTCAATGGACGATGACGGTGTGCCCAGCGGTCCGATTGCCAGCCCTGTCCCTGATGGTTACGAAAGGGACCCTGCCATTGATTCTATGGTGGTTGAAGAGGGTATGTCTGAGGACTTTCTGAAAGCTCCTGCAGATGCTGAAACAAGCGGAGAGGTAACTGCTGAGATCCCTGCGATTGATGAAGCGGCGTCTGACGATGATAGTTTTGAAGTTGCGCCTCCCGATGATTTTGATATTGGTCTGGACACTATCGGATCGGACAACCAGGAAGATCTTCTCGGGTTCGATTCCGAAGAAGAGGGTCTGGAAAAAACTGCCGAGATAACACCGGAAGGCGTTGTTGACCATACAGCTACCATTGGTAGTGAAACCGCAATCAACCTTGATCATACCGATCCGATTGCTGAAGCCGATTTTCATATGGCCTACGGTCTTTATGACCAGGCCGCTGAGTTGCTTGAGAAAGCGCTTGAAGATGATCCCGAAGACAAGATGCTCCGTGTGAAATTGCTCGAGGTTTATTTTGTCTGGGAGAAGAAAGACGGCTTTGTGGATGAGGCTGTAAAACTTCGCGCGGCGGTATCTGATGATGCTGACCCTGAATGGAATAAAGTCGTGATCATGGGGCAGCAAATTGCACCTGACCATGAGTTGTTCAGTAGTGCCGGTGGTGCCGCCGGCGCACAAATACTTGATGTTCAGGTCGGTGGTGACGGCGACGAGTTGGACATGGACTTCGGCTTTGATGAATCGAATGATGAGCCTGAAGTTGATCTCAACTTCGATCCGGGTAACACCAGTATCGGCTTGGGTGATAACAACGATACGCTCGACTTTGATGTGGGCAGCGTTGATTCCCCGACCATGGAATCTCCGACGCTGGAAGCGCTAGGCGCTGATTCTCCAACCATGGAGTCTCCGACTATCGAAGCGGCCGGGTCGGAGGAACCGACTATGGAAACTCCGACGATAGAATTCCCGGGTTCCGAGTCTCCGACTATGGAAACACCGACACTGGAGTCTCCGGTAATTACAGAGTCTGCCGAGGAGGATTCGATAGACCTGGGTGATCTCGGTGACCTGGATATTGATTTAGGCGGTCTTGATGATACCGGCGATGAATCAGAATCCACGCAGAGCGATATAGGTTCTTCATTTGATGACATCTCCTTCGATTCGGAAGAACAAACCGAAGAGGATATTGGTGTAGCTGACATTGGTGACGAAGATGCCACTATGCTTGCCGGCAATATCGACCTGGCTATTGATGAAGCTATAGCTGCGGATTCAGCGGGTGATGAGTCTTCTGAGGACATTGCAGATGACGATCCGACCATGCTGGCCGGTGATGTTGATATTTCTGAGTTCATTAAGAACGATCTGGAAGCGGAAGGTGCCGCAGGTGACGGAACACTGGATATGCCTGTTGCGGGAGATACCGTGGAGCAACCTGCATTGGTTGATGCCGGTGATACCGTAGAGCAGCCTTCAATATCTGAAGCATCTGAAGATCCTGATTCATTGAACTTTAGCGATGATGTTTTCGGCGGTGGCAGTGATGCCGATGATATTCATGCAGAAACACATGCTATTGACGCACTCGATTCTCTTGATGATGTAGGTCTTGATGATGCCGAGGGCGGTGTTGATACCAAGCTGAATCTTGCTCAGGCTTATATCGATATGGGCGATGCAGACGGTGCCCGCAGCATCCTTGATGAGGTGGTGGAAGAGGGTGATGAGTCTGAACAGGCTAAGGCCAAAGATCTGATAGAAAAGTTAGCCGGATGATTTAGCTGTCTGGCTGATGATCTACCCGTAACGGTCGCCCTAGTGGCGACCGTTTGTTTTTCGCAGTAAGGTAATTTCCCCGGCTATTAAGTTAGTCAATCAGGAGCACTGAGCCAGTTTGATGAGCCAGACTGACAACAAAAACAAATCTGCCGGTGAGACCCCACCAATGCACCGGCTTGCGGTCGGGCTTGAGTATGACGGCACGGCGTTTAATGGCTGGCAGTCACAGCCGCACGCACCCAGTGTTCAGCAGGAGTTATCTGAGGCGGCTTCTAAAGTAGCTAATGAGTCGCTGGAGGTTGTAGGGGCCGGTCGCACCGATACCGGTGTGCACGCAACACTGCAGGTTGCACATTTCGATACCACGGCTTTTCGTAGTGAAGATTCCTGGCGGCGGGGTATTAATACTCATTTGTCACCGAATGTCCGGGTGCATTGGGTAAAGGCCGTGAGTCAGGACTTCCACGCGCGCTTTTCTGCGCAAAGCAGAGCATACCGGTATCTGATACTTAACCGGCGTACCGAGTCGGCACTAGACCGCCAGCGTGCCTGGCACCTCAATCAGGTGCTCGATCTCGAAGCTATGCAAACTGCGGCGGCTTTTCTGCGCGGTAAGCATGACTTTAGTTCATTTCGTGCTTCTTCCTGCCAGTCACACTCACCCGTCAGAACGATGACCCATGTGGAGTTGAGCAGGGAGGGCGCCTGTATCCGCCTGGATATCAGGGGAGACGCGTTTCTGCATCACATGGTGCGCAATATTGCCGGTAGTTTGGTGCGCGTAGGGAAAGGCGAGAGTACGTCTGACTGGTTCGGCGAGGTCATGCAGGCCCGTGACCGGAAACTGGCGGGAATAACAGCGCCTCCGCACGGTTTGTATCTGGTCGATGTGGTCTATCCGGATGAATTTGACCTGCCAACCGGCAACTGGCCGGTGATGGCTGCGACACAAAGTCGCGAACTGTAGTGCAAAACAGGATGAACCCGACTCTTTAGTCGTTTATTATTCCGTTATGAGTTGGTTTGAAAAAATTATTCCTTCCCGTATTAATACGGAGAAGCGAACCCGGTCCGTTCCCGAAGGAATCTGGCAGAAGTGTCCCTCTTGTGGTGCGCAGCTTTATCGCGCCGAATTGGAACGAAACTTATTTGTTTGCCCGAAGTGCACTCACCATATGCGAATCGGTGCCCGGCAGCGTATGGATTATCTGCTTGATCCTAATACCGGCCGGGAGCTGAACTCCGGCCTTAGTCCGGTTGACCCGCTGAAGTTTAAAGACAGTAAAAAATATAAAGAGCGTATTCAGCAGGCGCAAAAGAAAACCGGCGAGAAAGACGCGCTGATTGTCATGACAGGGATGCTGAAAGGCCAGCCCGTTGTGATTTGTGCTTTTGAGTTTTCATATATGGGCGGCTCGATGGGTTCGGTAGTCGGAGAGAAGTTTTCCCGTGCCGCAAAATATGCCCGCGAGAATCGTATGCCGCTAATTTGTTTTGCTGCAAGTGGTGGTGCGCGTATGCAGGAAGCACTTTTTTCTTTGTTGCAGATGGCTAAAACCAGTGTTGCGTTAGCCACGCTCGGTGAAGAGGGTGTACCTTTTATTTCTGTGCTTACCGATCCTACTACCGGTGGTGTATCGGCAAGTCTTGCGATGTTGGGCGATATTAATATCGGGGAGCCACGCGCTTTGATTGGTTTTGCGGGTCCGCGGGTTATTCAGCAGACCGTTCGTGAAACGCTTCCTGAAGGGTTTCAGCGCAGTGAGTTTCTGCTGGAGCACGGTGCATTGGATCTGATCATCGACCGTCGTGAAATGCGCGATGAGCTTTCTAACTTGCTGAGCAAGTTGCAGAAATTACCTGCGCCTGCCTGATATTCTGCCTGTCGCTATGAGCAAACGATCACTGGCTGAGTGGTTGCAGTGGCAGGAAACCCTTAACCCGGTTGAGATTGATCTTGGTCTGGAACGTGTCCGGGCGGTAGCTGATGTGCTCGGTTTGTGTCAGCCGGAAAATGGCGTGTTTCTGGTGGCCGGTACCAACGGTAAAGGCTCGGTGGTCGCCGCGCTTGATGCCCTGTTGCTTGCTGCGGGATTGCAGGTCGGCACTTATACCTCCCCTCATTTACAACGTTATAACGAGCGCATTTGTATTAATGGCGCCCCCGTTTCTGACGATAGGCTCGTTGCCGCTTTTGAGGCGGTCGAAGCCTGTCGTGGCGAGCATTCCCTAACCTACTTTGAGTACGGCACTTTGGCAGCATTGTGGTTGTTCAGTGCCGCTGGTCTTGATGCGTGGGTTATAGAGGTAGGACTAGGCGGTCGGCTAGATGCGACCAATATTGTTGATCCTGATATAAGTTTGATTACAACGATTGCGCTTGATCACGAGGCATGGCTTGGTGATTCAATTGAAGCTATAGCGGTTGAAAAGGCCGGCATTATGCGAGCGGGCAAGCCGGTTCTATTCGGTGATCCTGCGGGTTGCGCAACGATAGTCAGCGAGGCTGAGCGCTTAGGTGCCCGGCTGCTGCTGCAAGGTGAAGACTTCGGGTTTGCGGCAACGGCCGTCGACTGGGATTATGAAAGCAAGCGGCAGGGTATAGCCGGTTTGACGTTGCCGCCCGGCGATCCGCTTGTGCAGTTGCAGAACCGCAGTCTGGCTTTGGCGGCGGTTGAGTTGTTAAGGCCGGAAGTTTTGGCTGATACCGTTGCTGTGCAGGAGGCATTGAGTGCACCGCTTCCTCCCGGACGCTTTCAGAGTGTCTCCCGCAACGGGCGTGACTGGGTTTTGGATGTGGGGCACAACCCCCAGGCTATTGCGGCGTTGGCAAGTAACCTGAGTTCATTGCCTGATAAACCTCTGACGATTGTTTTGGGGATGCTGGAAGACAAGCAGGCTGAAGCTGCGGCCCGCTTATTGGCGCCGTTAGCTCAGTGCTGGGTTCTCACTGATGTCGGCGGGAGTCGCGGGCAATCAGCCCGTGAACTGGCAGAGCGCTTATCGCTCGCTTCCATCGAGAATGTGCATATCGCAGCCGAAAGTAGCGAAGCGTTCAGGTTGGCGGAAGAATTAACACCGGCAAGCGGAAGGGTTTTGGTGTGCGGGTCATTTTTTATTGTCGGCCCGGCGCTGGAGTGGCTTACAATAGACGCTGAGCTTGCAGGATAATATGCCGGTTTACAGACAATCTGTTACTAAACCGACTTCTAAGGACCCCTGATAAATGGATCGTAGCCTTCTGGAACGTATGATCGGAGCAGCTGTGCTGGTGATCGTTCTTGTCGTCATTGCGCCTGCCTTGCTGGATGGTCGCGATGATAAGCAGGTTGCTGAGCAGCGTCCGGATATTATGGAAGCGCCTCAGCCCGTGTCACCGGTGCGCGTCAAAACGATTCGTCTGGGCGATGAGCCTGGCCTTGAGGACGCATCCGGTGCGGAATCAGCGGCCGGAACGCCCGCGAGCAGCTCTGCAGGTGCTGCATCTGAGTCTGTAACGGCTGCCGTTAATAGCAACGGGTGGATGGTGCAGTTGGGTAGTTTTTCCGCTGAAGAGAATGCCAGAAAATTTGCCGGTGCTTTAGAGAAGCAAAAGTTTCCGGCGAAAGTCAGTTCGTTCCGTTCGGGCAGTAAAACCATGTACAGGGTTCAGGTAGGACCCAGACCGGACAGAGAGTCGGCTGAAAAGCTGGCGGCACAATTAAAACGGGCAGGGCACAAAGGTATTGTTGTGCAGTTGCGTTCTTAAGCCGGAGACGTTTGTTTCATATGATTTTTATTGATTATCTGTTGCTGGCCATCGTTGTTGTCTCTGCGATTATCAGTATATTTCGCGGGTTCGTAAAAGAAGCCTTGTCGTTAATCGGCTGGGTTGTCGCTATTTGGGCCGCCAGCCGCTTCGGTGTTGTGGCGGCTGACATGCTCGGTGGCACTATTGATTCCTACACGCTGCGCTTGTGGTGCGGCAGAACGCTGATACTAATTGGTGTCTTGTTCGCGAGTGGCTTAATTAGTTGGGCGATATCGCAGTTACTGGACAGCACCGGTTTGTCCGGCACCGACCGTGCTGTCGGTATGGTTTTTGGTCTGGCGCGCGGCGTCGTGTTGGCGGGCATCGTGGTATTGCTGATGGAACTCGCCGGATTTGAAGAAGATGCTTGGTGGAACGACTCCAAGCTGATACCGTATGCCGCCCCTGTGGCAGACCTTGTTAAAGAGGTTGCTGAGGACGGAATTGAGTACCTGGATGTGGACGGGGGGCAGGTTATAGACGCTGCTCAGGACAAAGCCACAGAGTTACTGACTGAACCAAAATAACGCAGCTTGGATGTTTTGCAGACTTAGGGCCCGAATGTGTGTGGAATAGTAGGAATTGTTAGTTCGCAGCCTGTTAGTCAGGCGCTTTACGATGCGTTGATTGTGCTGCAGCACCGGGGTCAGGATGCCGCAGGCATCATGACTGATGCGGATGGCACGCTATGCACCCGAAAGAGCAAAGGACTGGTTCAGGACGTATTTCAGCAACGTCATATGAACCGCTTGCACGGCAACATGGGTATCGGGCATGTTCGATACCCCACTGCCGGTGCATCGAGTTCCTCCGAAGCGCAGCCTTTTTATGTGAATTCACCTTACGGCATCTGTTTAGGCCATAACGGCAACCTGACTAACACCGCTGAGTTGCAGTCGATGCTGGTGAAGCAGGATAAGCGCCATCTGAACACCGGTTCGGATACAGAAGCGCTATTGAATGTTTTTGCTCATGAGTTGCAGAACCAGAAAGGCGAATTGAGTGCTGATGCGGTATTTAATGCGGTGTCTTCTGTCCACAGTCGCTGCAGCGGTGGATATGCGGTAGTCACGATGATTATTGGTGGCGGCATTGTAGCGTTCCGTGACCCTAACGGGATTCGCCCGATAGTGCTCGGTAAGAAGAAAACCGACTCCGGTTACGATTACATGGTGGCGTCGGAAAGCGTGGCCCTTGATGCGCTGGGTTTCGAAATGGAGCGCGATATCCTTCCCGGTGAAGCCATTTATATTGAGACGGATGGCACGGTGCACAGCAAGCAGTGCTGCGATATCCGGAGCTATACGCCGTGTATCTTTGAGTACGTTTATTTTGCCCGTCCCGACAGCATCATTGACCGTATATCTGTGCATAAATCCCGCATGCGTATGGGTGAACGCTTGGCTGAAAAAATCATGCGTTTGCGTCCGGAGCATGATATCGATGTTGTTGTGCCGATTCCCGATTCCAGTCGCACCAGCGCGTTGCAATTGGCTCAGCGATTGGGTGTGCCGTACCGCGAAGGCTTTATTAAAAACCGCTACATTGGCCGCACGTTTATCATGCCGGGTCAGGCAATGCGTAAGAAGTCGGTGCGTCGAAAGCTAAATGCCATTGATCTGGAGTTTCGTGATAAAGCGGTACTGTTGGTTGATGATTCGATTGTACGTGGCACTACCTCTGAGCAGATCATTGAGATGGCCCGTGAAGCGGGTGCCCGTAAAGTTTATTTTGCATCGGCTGCACCGGCGGTTCGTTACCCGAATGTGTACGGCATAGATATGCCCGTGCCGAGTGAGCTTGTTGCGAGCGGACGCACCGATGATGAAGTCGCTGAGAATATTGGCGCTGACTGGTTGGTTTATCAGGACCTCGGTGACCTGATTGAGGCCGTTAAATTCGATAGCGGTGAGATTGAAGAGTTTGATACCTCTTGCTTCAGCGGTGAGTACGTGACCGGTGACGTCAGTGAGGATTACCTTTCGTATATCGAGAGCGAGCGTTCAGATGCGGCCAAGAAGGCCAAGAAAGCAAAGAGAAAAGCACTCGACGGTCGCAGTTAGTCGGCAGCTGTTCTGAGGCGAACGAGCGCCCAAGCTTGTGTTTTCGCCGCAAAATTGAGGCGTAGCCCGCTGAAATGTGAAGTGTTTCCGGATTTCCCGTATTACATAAGTCACTGTTGTCATACTTGATCAGGTATTGGCACGGACTGAATGAATCCTTCTGTTCTCATAATTGACTCCGAAACAGAGTATCGACGTTTGCTGGCGCATCATATTAATACGCGCTGGCCGGATTCCCGTGTCGCCGATTTTAACCCTGCTAAAGAAGGCCCTTTGCCTGAAGACTTCGCAGCCTCCGGGTACAACATCGTTTTACTTGGTGATGATTTGTCCGGCAACGATCCTGTTGATTGGTTGCTTAGGATGAGTGCGGTTGAAGGCTTCCCGCCCGTCGCGTTTTTGGGTAGTGGCGGCGAAGAGCAGATTGTCGATGTCATTAAGGCCGGCGCAGATGATTTTATTGGCCGCGACCGAATGAAGCACCAACGGCTTATCTCTGTCGTAGAAAAGATGTTGGATAAAGAGCGTTCATCAGCATCGAGAGCGCGGCCGGTGGTTCGCGCTCTGCCTCAGGATGACGAAGTGCTGAAAACCAGCCTTAAAGGCTTCGAGATTATTCAGCGCCTGGCTACCAGCAGTATCGCGAATGTTTATTTGGGAACAGAGAAAGCGACGGGCCGCCCGACCGTGCTTAAAGTGCTGAATCAGATGCCGGACTCCGGTAATGAAGTTGCTTTCGAACGTTTTCTTCAGGAGTTCGAGCTTATCGGGAAAATCGATCACCCGAATGTTGTAAAGATTTTTGATTTAGGTATTGCCGACGAGCATGCCTATATCGCAATGGAGTTTTGTGACCGCGGTAGTCTGAAGCGACGTATTGGTAAGGGAATGAGTTCCGGTCGTGCCATCGTCTATATGCGTGAGATTGCCGGGGCTCTTTCGGCCATTCATCAGATCGGCATTCTACATCGTGATCTAAAGCCGACTAATGTGCTGTTCAGAAAAGACGGCAGTCTGGCAGTAATTGATTTTGGTCTGGCTAAACAGGCTCAGCTTGAGGCCGAGATTACCAGCACCGGCGAGATCTTCGGTACGCCATACTATATGAGTCCGGAGCAAGGCCGTGGTGACCCGGTGGATGAGCGTGCCGATATCTATAGTCTCGGTATTATTCTTTACGAGATGTTGGTGGGTAACAAACCGTTTGTTGCTGATTCTGCGATTGGCCTGATTCATTTGCATGAAAACGCGGATATTCCGCAGTTACCCAGAGCTGTCGCTAAGTACCAGACCCTTATTGACCTGATGCTTGCCAAGGATCCTTCTGCACGATTCGTCTCAATGGACGAGTTGTTAGAGCACGAATTGGTTCACGACCGTGAAACCTGGATAGAACGCCCGGCCTGATCTGGCTTAGGCGTTGTTATACGGAAGAGATTCCAGAGCGGGCCCGGATTCGTCCCAGCGCAAAATGCTGCCCTGTTCATACCAGTCGCCAAGCACGATACGGTGCGCTTCGTTGCCGTTAATATCGAAACGATGTGAGGCCGGCCGGTGGGTGTGACCGTGTATGACGGTGTCTACGTTGTAGGTAGTCAATAATCTTTCTACGGCATCCTGATTCACATCCATGATGTACTCATCTTTACCGGCATTGACGCTGGTGCTCTTATCACGTGCCGCACCTGCTATCTTGCGCCGCACGGAAAGGGGCAGTGCAAGAAACAAGCACTGAACCAGCCAGTTGTGCACCACTTTGCGGAAGCGTTGATAAGATTTGTCGTCGGTGCACAACAGGTCGCCGTGCATAAGAACAGCCTTGGTTCCGTAAAGGTCAACGAGAGCTACATCAGGTAGCAAGTGCATGCCGGCTTTGGTTGCGAAACTACGGTTTAGCAAAAAGTCGCGGTTGCCATTGATGAAGTAACAGGAAGTGCCATGACGATGTAAGTCCTGCAAAGCTTCTGCAACTTCATTGGCTAAATCGCCGGGGTCATCATCACCGACCCATACTTCAAAAAGGTCGCCCAAAATATAGACACGCTCTGCATCCCTGCCTTCGGTGGCGAGCAGATGCTTAAACGCCTCCGTCGCTGCCGGCCGTGATTTGTCCAGATGCAGGTCAGAGATGAAGAGTTGGGTCATTCTGCTGGGGCGGTGTTTACTACTGTGACGGTTTCAATAATAACGGGGACTGCAGGAACATCCTGCATGCGTCTGGAAGGTCCACCGGGGCCGGTAGGGCGGGTCGAGATCTGCATGATGATATGCATGCCTTCGACAACCTTACCGAATACGGCGTAGCCGGGATTTGCGTCGCTGGCATAGTTGAGAAAGTCATTGTCTTTTACATTGATAAAGAACTGAGCAGTGGCGCTGTCGGGTATGGAGGTGCGTGCCATAGCTAACGTGCCCTTGTCATTCTTCAGGCCGTTGTATGATTCCAGCGCGATCGGATCGAGCGTTTCCTTTTGTTCGAAGCCAACGGTAAAGCCGCCACCCTGAACCATAAAGTCACGAATCACCCGGTGAAAAATAGTCCCTTCAAAGTGACCGTTGTCGACGTACTTCATGAAGTTCTCGACAGTGACGGGGGCCTGGGCCGGGTTGAGTTCTACCGTGAAGTCTCCGGCGGTGGTTTCAAACTTAACCCGCGGGTTTTCGGCTTGAGCACCGGATGCGCTCAGCATTGATAGTATTACAAACGTATTAATCAGTATTGATTTCATAGTGGCTTCCGGCAAAGAGTTGCGAGCTATTGTGATCAGGGGTTGGCGTTTCAGGAGTCGGGGGATTGTTCTTTGCGATTCTCGAGCAATTCGCCGCCGGCTTCTGCGGCTAGCAAGGTGTTGTGCATCAACATGGTTACGGTCATGGGGCCAACGCCGCCCGGCACTGGGGTGATCCATGCGGCTTTCTCAATGGCGGCATCAAAGCCTACGTCGCCGCAGAGTTTGCCATTGTCCATGCGGTTAATGCCGACATCGAATACCACTGCGCCGGGTTTGACCCAATCGCCGGGTACCAGTCCGGGTTTGCCAACGGCAACTGCCAGAATATCGGCACGCCCGACATGGTCTTGCAGGTCCTGGGTAAAGCGATGACAGACGGTAACGGTAGCGCCGGCAAGTAACAGTTCCATTGCCAGAGGCCGTCCTACGTGATTCGATGCACCGACAACAACCGCGTTAAGTCCTTTCGGGTTGACGCCAATGCGATCCATCAGCGTCATAACGCCGAACGGGGTGCAGGGACGTAGTGACGGTATGCGCTGTGAAAGGCGGCCTACGGTGAACGGGTGAAAGCCGTCCACATCTTTCGTGGGGTCAATTCTTTCAATGATGGCGTTGTCATCTATATGGCCGGGCAGGGGTAACTGAACCAGAATGCCATTAACCGCCGGGTTACTGTTGAGGTCATCAATCAGGGTAAGTAGTTCATCCTGAGGGGTCGATTCCGGAAGGTCATGATTAAACGACTCAATTCCGACCTGTTCACAGGCTTGTCGCTTGTTGCGCACATATATTGATGAGGCGGGGTCGGCGCCTACCTGAATCACGGCTAAGCCCGGCGCTGGGTTGCCGGCCGCAGTTCTGGCGCTGATGCGCCCGGCTATTTCGCTGCGAATCTGAGCGGCAATCGCTTTTCCATCAATGAGTTGTGCGGGCATATTGCTGTTTAGCCTTGTCTGGCCGGAATGGCGCGTATCAGGTGGGGCAACATACCAGAGCCACACACTGAGCAAAACCCTTGCAGAGCAATAAATACGTGGTGATGGCCAGATACTCGTTGACTGCCGGTGGGCTTGCCCTTATTATCTGCGCCCCTCAACGGTAGCTATTCAGCTACTTGCGGGAATGGACGGGGCATAGCGCAGCCTGGTAGCGCATCTGCTTTGGGAGCAGAGGGTCGGGAGTTCGAATCTCTCTGCCCCGACCACTTTTCCTTTTTTGCACACTAAATAGTTATCGCCTTTCAGCGATTCTCCGGCACTGAGAAGCCTTTCCTTGCAGTGTTTTCTCATTTAATGCAGTCTTTTCGCAGTTTTTGCCGTATTCGGACCGTTTGTGCTTTTTAACTCGGATATCTTTCTGTTTGTCTTTCTGCCGGTAGTGCTTATCGGCTTTTATCTATTGGGCAAATTTAAACGCAGCACCGCAGCACTGCTTTGGTTAGTGCTGGGTTCTCTGGTGTTTTACGGATGGTGGAATCCCGCTTATCTGGTTCTGCTCGGAATATCCGTAGTTACCAACTATTCGATAGGTGCGTTGCTTATCAAGCAGCGTGGCACATCGGCGGCGAAGCTGGTGGTGTCGCTGGGTGTTATTTTTAACCTAGGTCTCCTTGGCTACTTTAAGTACGCTAACTTTTTCATTTCAATCACGAACACGCTCACCGGATGGTCTTCGAGTATTGATGAGATCGTATTGCCATTGGCCATCTCGTTTTTCACCTTCCAGCAGATCGCCTATCTCGTAGATGTCTATCAGGACAAGGCCGAGGAATACAGTTTTCTGCACTATTGCCTGTTCGTTACGTTCTTCCCTCAGCTCATAGCCGGCCCGATCGTGCATCACAAAGAAATGATGCCGCAGTTTATGAAGCAGGAAACTTACCGCTTTATCCCTGAAAACCTGGCGGTGGGTATCTCGATATTTATGCTGGGTTTGTTTAAGAAAATGATCTTTGCTGACAGTGTCGCTGTCTATGCGACACCGGTTTTTGCGGCAGCTGACGGCGGGGCAAGTATCGGCTTTTTTGAAGCCTGGACAGGTTCGCTTTGTTACACCTTGCAAATCTATTTTGATTTTTCCGGCTATTCCGATATGGCTATCGGTCTTGGTCGCATGTTTGGTATCCGTTTGCCGCTGAATTTCAACTCACCCTATAAAGCTTTAAGCATTGTCGATTTTTGGCGTCGCTGGCATATGACGTTATCGCGATTTCTCCGTGACTATCTCTACATACCTCTAGGTGGCAATCGTTACGGCGATGCCCGTCGTTATACTAATTTGATGACGGTCATGTTGATTGGTGGTTTATGGCATGGCGCCGGTTGGACCTTTGTTGCCTGGGGTGGTCTGCACGGATTTTATTTGTTGGTTAATCATGCGTGGCGCGCATCTGTGGGAGAACGTTTCCGGGGTAGTGTTGCGCGCTTGTGTTATTGGTGCCTTACATTCCTTGCCGTCGTCGTCGCCTGGGTATTCTTCCGTGCTGAAACGTTTGGTGGTGCTGTCGAAATACTGTTTGCGATGGCTGGAGGAAATGGGGTGACCGTGCCTGGCTGGATGCCACATACACCGGGCTTCAATCAGTTGGCGAGATTGTTGCAACTTGAATCAACCCGGTCACTTATGGCTACCAAAGATGCATTTATCTGGATTGCAGCATTATTACCGGTGGCCTTTATACTCCCTAATACGCAGCAGATTATGAGCCGTTATATGCAGGGTTTTGATTACCGAATTGAATCAGTGGCGAATCGATTGGCAGGTTTGATGAGTTTTCGTCCCGGGTTTGTATCAGCTGCAGTTATCGCGCTGGTTTCTATCGTTGCAATTACCTCGCTGTGGAAAACCAGTGAGTTCTTGTATTACCAGTTCTAGGTTAGGTTGATGGATAGCTGGAAAAAATTTCTGAGCTGGTATTTCGCGATCACTTTTCTGGTCTTGTTCTCTGTTGCATCTGTTAACGCTGTTGTTGACCCTTACGGCAAGCTCTTTTGGGTTTATAAGCAGGGGTTTAATGCAAATAAGTACACTGATGATTTTCAGGCCAGAGACTTTAAGGCTAGCAAGTTGTATAGCTGCACCTATGATAACTTCATAATGGGTACCTCCCGTGCTGAAACAGGTATTAATCCCAAGTCGGAATATATGCCTGCCGGTAAAGGATTTAATGCAGCTTTGCGCGGCACTAACTTTTATGAAACAGCCTATCTGACCGACTATTTGTTGGAGCGACAGCAGCCGAAAATGGTGGTAATTGGTCTGGACTTTGTCGCGTTTAACGAGAACCTTAAAGGCCCGGGAGAGTTTGTTGGCTCGATGCTTGATCAGGACCGGGGTGTTTTTGATTTATTGCCCTATTTGTTTTCTTTTGAGACTTTAGACCTGTCTTATCAAGTTGCATCATGGAATCGTTCGGACCCGGATCTACGTTGTTCTTATGATGGCTTTCACACTGAGCAGCAGTTGGCGCGATATGCATCCTCAGGACTAAGTACCCGGGAAAAATTTCTGGTGATTGCCGAGCAGTATTTGACCAATCCTGAGTCATATGCGGATTACGTTTATTACGGAGACAGGGTTGAGCGTTTTCGAGCAGTGCTCAGGAAGCTGATGGAGAGGGGTGTTGAAGTAAAACTTTTTATATCGCCTGTTCACGCTTTTCAAAAAGAGACCATTGAATTAGCCGGGCTTAGACCATTGGTGGAGCGTTGGAAAAGGGATTTGGTTACCACGGTTGCCGATGTCAATGAGGCGCTGCCAGAAAGTGAGCAACTCGTTTTGTGGGATTTCTCCGGATATAACAGCGTTAATACTGAGTCGGTGCCGCTCATTGGGGACACAATGATGGACGGTTTCCGTGATCCTGCTCATTATAGAAATCATATCGGCGATATCATTTTGCAAAAGCTCAACGGGACATCTGTGGCACCGGATGACTTCGGCAGAGTGCTGACGCCAGACAATCTGGATGAGGCCGCGGCTGCCGGTAGAGCGGGGCGTGCGGATTTCCGTCAGGCTCAGCCTGAACTGATTCAAGACCTTGAGCAGGTTCTAGAGCGTGTGCTCACCCCCGGGCAGAGCTGAAAAAGCAGCTTTCTCTGTTAAAAAAGCATCAAACTCTTGAACATCGGGCGCCTATCTGCCCTATAATGCGCCCCTGCAAATGCCTAGTACCTTGCTGGCTGCAAGACTCGCGCCCGTAGCTCAACTGGATAGAGCACCGGCCTTCTAAGCCGGGGGTTGCAGGTTCGAGTCCTGCCGGGCGCGCCATTTGCTTATATTTACATTTTCTATCGGTGGTGGGTGTAGCTCAGTTGGTAGAGCCCCGGATTGTGATTCCGGCCGTCGCGGGTTCGAGTCCCGTCATCCACCCCATCCCCTTTTTGTACCTTCCAGCCGGTTACATATGAGTATCCGGCGCGGGCGTCCCTGTGTTCGCTATGACCGCACTATAACCATGGTGCTATACATTGCCCGAAAGCCCCTAGACAGCTCAGGTCTATTGGGATTTAATGGCTTTCATACCAATCGTTATTATCCGGGGTAGAGAATGAAAAAGTTTTTAAGTATCGCTGCAGCTGCAGCAGTTTTGGTTTCAGCACCAGCATTTGCTGAAAAAGAACCTGGCTGGTACATCGGTGCCGGTGTCGGGTCAACGAAGTTTGAAGCGGATGATGATGCCGGTAAGCTGAAAGATAACTCAATCGGCGGCACGCTGATTGGCGGTTATCAGGTGAATAAGTATCTGGCCTGGGAAGGTGAGTTGCAGTTTTCCGGTGAAGCGAAAGATACGTTGACTATCGATCCGGATAACGACATTACCGCTAAGTTTAATTACAACAACTGGGCTATCGGTGTAGTAGGAATGTTGCCGTTTGCTAATCGCTGGACTGTGTTCGGGCGTTTTCTTGCGACCTACGGTAAAGCCGAGTTAAAAACCAGCGGTCAGGATGATGGCGACGACTTCAGTGAAAAAGAGACTTTCCGTGACGGTGGTTACATTCTGGGTGTTGGTGGTAGCGTGCAGTTTGGCGCTGTTGATCTGCGTTTGCGGTATGACTATCAGCGTGTACGTTTTGGCAACAGTGACACCATTGATAAGCCGACCCGTATTGGTCTGGATGCACTCTGGCGTTTCTAAGCCGGTAGCACATATATAAAAAAGCCGCTCATTTGAGCGGCTTTTTTATTGCTGATGAATTATGGGCTTATGCGCCCAGATGACTGAATAAATCACGTTTCTTGCCGAAGCGTGATGTCATAAAGCGCCACATGACCTTTTTGCCTGTCAGCCAACGCACGGCGTCGCCGTTTTTATCTGCGGCCAGAATGCCTTCAACGAGATAGGGCGTTACTGTTTCAACTGTATCGGCCAGTATGTTGAGTACCTTCTTGCTCTTTTCCCAGTCTTCGTCGCGTTCTTCGGGTGGTGGGACCAGCAGGTCGGTGACAACCATGCCCGGGCTCAGATAGCACATGTTCACATTAGTGCCTTGGCATTCTTTAACGAGTGTTTTGGTGAAGTAGCGTAGCCCGATTTTAGTAGAGCCGTAGACACCGAGCCGCGGGCGAACCATGCCGTCGCTGCCGAAACCTTCCATATTGAAAATACGGCCGACGCTGTCCTGTTGTTCCATCCCTTTAATGGCAACATGACAGCAATTCATCATGCCGCTGGTGTTGGTGTCGACGGTCATGACGTAGTCTTCAACCGGCAAGTCTTTAAACAGTTTTTTCTGGCCGTCCCGACCGGCATTGTTGATCCAGATATCAACGCTGCCCATGTCTTTAACAGCGACGTCCCACAGATTCTGTACCTGCTCATAGTCGTTCACGTTGCAGGCAGCCCCCGTTACGATCGTGTCAGCCGAAGATTCTGCCTCCAGGACTGCGATCGCAGCGTCAACGTCGCCCTGGCCACGGCTGCAAATTGCCACGCTGTGTCCGCGTTTTAAGAACTCGCGGGCCATGCCCAGGCCGATACCTTTGGAGCCGCCGGTAATTACTACGTTCATGTTGTTCCTTTTCTATTTCGGAGCATTTTTGGTTGCGGGAAGTCTAGCCTAAGCGGGCGCTGCTGGCATCCGGGAGAAGAGTTTTTGGCAGGTGTTTTCGGAGGATTTTGCGCAGTCAGGGCGGTTTGCGTGCCTGATAGTTGAGCCGGTAGCCGTTTCGCCGTTATCAATAGCTTGGTTTGCCGGTCTGCAATAATGACCTATTAGCTTGAAAGTAAAGGAGAAAATAGTTTTAGCTTGAGTGGTTTCTAGTTGGATCTTTGATCAGACTCGACTCGGGTGCAGATTGGACAAGCGTACCGGAACCGGTTCGCTATAATACGCCGCTGTTCGCTGAGGGCGGCTACGCGAGAGTGGCGGAATTGGTAGACGCGCTGGTTTTAGGTACCAGTGGGGCAACCCGTGAGAGTTCGAGTCTCTCCTTTCGCACCATCCCTTCGAATAACCCAGATATACCGTCGTATAGATCGATAAGGTCCGGCGTATTCCAAAAATTTTGAATACAGGTAAATAGTAATGCAGGTTTCTGTTGAGTCAGCTTCAGGTCTGGAGCGCAGCATCCGTGTGGAAGTTCCCGCGGACACTATCGAACAAGAAGTAGAGTCGCGTCTGGTTAAACTTGGTAAGACCGCGAAAATTAAAGGTTTTCGTCCCGGTAAGATACCTGCAAAGGTTGTCCGCCAACACTACGGTGCCGAAGTGCGCCAGGATGTGCTGAATGAAGTTCTGCAGTCCAGCTATGTTGAAGCGCTGACTCAGGAAGAACTGAAACCCGCCGGCAACCCGACCATTGATGCTCAGCCTACTGACGAAGGTCAGGGCCTTGTGTATACCGCCACTTTCGAGATCTATCCTGAGGTTGAGGTCACCGGCCTTGATAAGCTCAAGCTTGAGAAGCCCACCCTGGAGATTTCTGAGAAAGATGTCACCGACATGCTGGATAACCTGCGTAAGCAGCGTGCCACGTGGGTTGAAGTAGAGCGCAAAGCTGAAGAAGATGATCAAGTAACTATCGACTTTGAAGGCTCGCTGAAAGGCGAAGTTTTTGAAGGGGGCGCCGGCGAGGATGTGCCGGTAGTGCTCGGTCAGAAGCAGATGCTTGAGGACTTTGAAAAAGCGCTTTATGGCGTAAAAGCCGGCGAAGAAAAAGAATTTAAGGTTAAGTTCCCTAAAGATTACCCGGCTGAAGAACTTGCAGGGCAGAAAGCGGTCTTTAAAGTGAACACTAAGAAAGTTGAAGCGCGTGAACTGCCTGAAATTGATGAAGAGTTCATTAAAGGCTTTGGTATCGAAAGTGGCGCTGAGGAAGATCTGATTAAAGATATCCGCGAAAATATGGCGCGCGAATCGGCAAACAAAGTTAAAGACGTTCTGAAGGGCCAGGTCCTTGATCAGGTGCATGATGCTAACCTCGTCGACGTGCCTAAGGTGATGATCGAGCAGGAAATCACTTCAATGCGTCAAGAAGTTATGCAGCGCAACGGAATTACTGATGAAAATGAAGGTCCTACGCGTGAGTCTTTGATTGAAATGGCCGAGCGTCGCGTGCGTTTAAGCCTGCTGATGTCGACCGTAATCGAGCAGAATCAGATTCAGGTAGATAGCACCCGGGTGACTGATAAGGTTGATGAATTGTGTAAGCCTTATCCGAACGCTGACGAGATGCGCGATCTTTACTTGCAAAACCAGCAGTTGCTGGGGCAGATTCAGAATATGATTCTCGAAGAACAGCTGGTCGATTTTCTTGTTGATCAGGGTACTGTTAAAGAGAAGAGCGTTGGTTTCATTGAATTGATGGAATCTTAAAACCTTAAAGAGGACTGACCGGAATATGCAGAGCACGGAAACCCAAGCACTAGGGCTTGTGCCCATGGTTGTCGAACAAAGCGCACGCGGTGAGCGCGCTTACGACATTTATTCGCGCCTGCTGAAGGAGCGGGTTATTTTTGCAGTAGGTCCTGTTGAGGATCACATGGCAAATCTGATCGTTGCTCAGTTGTTGTTTCTCGAGTCGGAAAACGCCGACAAAGATATTCATCTGTATATCAATTCACCGGGTGGCTCGGTAAGTGCCGGTCTGTCGATCTACGACACCATGCAATTTATTAAACCTGACGTCAGCACGATCTGTATCGGTCAGGCTGCAAGTATGGGCGCCGTGCTCTTGGCCGGCGGTGCGAAGGGCAAGCGTTTTTGTCTGCCTCACTCGCGCATGATGATTCATCAGCCTTTGGCCGGTTTCCAGGGTCAGGCTTCCGATATTGATATCCATGCTAAAGAAGTCCTGTCTACCCGCGAGCGTCTGAATAAGATTCTGGCGCGGCATACCGGACAGTCGATGGAGCAGGTTTTGCAGGACACCGACCGTGATAATTTCATGAGTGGTGAAGCCTCGGTGGAGTACGGTCTGATCGATACGGTGCTTGAGCGCCGCGGAGATGCCGTCGTTAACGAGAACGTTGACGATTAATTCTGCGATTGACCATAAAATCGGGGTTCTGAACGCCCGTTTTGCGCCCTGTCCGGCAGCCGTGCTATATAGGGTAAAACCGGAGAGCAGTGACGCGCTCCGGCTCAAGAGGTGAACTATGTCTGACGACACTCAAGGAACTGACGACGGCAAACTCCTGTATTGCTCTTTTTGCGGCAAAAGCCAGCATGAAGTGCGCAAGCTAATTGCAGGACCATCAGTTTTTGTTTGTGATGAATGTGTTGAGCTTTGTAACGATATTATTCGTGAAGAGCTTGAAGACCGGGGCGAGCAGGGCGAGACATCGCTGCCCAAACCTCAGGAAATTAAAGATGTACTCGATGAGTACGTTATCGGTCAGCAGCGCGCCAAGAAAGTTTTATCGGTTGCGGTGTATAACCATTACAAGCGTCTGGGTAGTCGTGGTTCCGATAAGAGCGATATTGAACTCGCCAAGAGTAATATTCTGTTAGTAGGCCCGACCGGCTGCGGTAAGACTTTGCTTGCCGAGACGCTGGCACGTCTGTTGAATGTGCCGTTCACTATTGCTGATGCCACTACGCTTACCGAAGCAGGTTATGTCGGTGAGGATGTTGAAAACATCATTCAGAAGCTGTTGCAGAAGTGCGACTATGATGTTGATAAGGCGCAGACCGGTATTGTTTACATTGATGAGATCGACAAGATCTCACGCAAGTCTGATAACCCTTCTATTACACGCGATGTATCGGGTGAAGGCGTACAGCAGGCTCTGCTTAAGCTGATTGAAGGTACCGTTGCATCTGTGCCCCCTCAGGGCGGTCGTAAGCATCCCCAGCAGGAGTTCCTGCAGGTTGATACCTCCAATATTCTGTTTATCTGCGGCGGTGCTTTTGCCGGCCTGGAAAAGATCATTCGCAACCGCTCGAATCAGGGCGGTATCGGCTTTGTGGCTGAAATCAAAGAGAATGATGAAAACCTCAAAGTGGGTGAGTTGCTTGCCGATGTCGAGCCTGAAGATTTGGTTCGTTTCGGACTGATTCCCGAATTTGTCGGTCGTCTGCCGGTTGTGGCGACGCTGGAAGAGTTGGACCAGTCTGCATTGATTACCATTTTGGTTGAGCCAAAAAATGCTCTGACCAAGCAGTACAAAAAGTTATTTGAAATGGAAGGCGTTGAACTGGAGTTCCGTGAAGACGCCCTGCGTGCGATTGCAGCACGTGCGATGGAACGTAAAACCGGTGCCCGTGGCCTGCGCACAATCATGGAAAGTGTGCTGCTGGACACAATGTACGACCTCCCGAGCATGGACAATGTCAGCAAGGTAGTTGTTGACGAAGGGGTTGTAACTGGTGAAACCAAGCCCTATATCATCTATGAGTCTGAAGAATCGGCTGTCGAAGCGGTTGCTGAAGAGGAACAACGTCCGACAGGGTCGGATAACGCCTGACCGGGCAATCACTTAGCCTGATCAGGCGAGTCTTTTTTTTGCCACTCGTTGAAGTGGTGTTGTCGCGATATCGTGGAACTACGGGTTTTCTGCGGTATTAGCTGAAATGTTGGAGGTTTGTGTGTCTGAGCCAATTTCTGAGCCTACTCAGGAGATTATGGAGACGTTGCCGATTTTGCCGCTGCGTGACGTGGTGGTGTATCCGCATATGGTTATCCCCCTGTTTGTCGGGCGTGAAAAATCCATCCAGGCTTTGGATAAGGCCATGGACGCTAATAAGCAGATTTTGCTGGTTGCGCAAAAACAGGCTGATACCGATGAGCCATCTGCCGAAGATATCTATGAGATCGGCACTGTTGCGACGATTCTGCAGCTGCTGAAGCTGCCTGACGGCACTGTGAAGGTGCTTGTTGAGGGCGGGCACCGGGCCCGTATTACCGAGGTCCATCAGACAGAGGAGTTTTTCTCTGCCGATATCGAGGCCATTAACGAAGACGATGATGACTTGCCGCGTGAGCTCGATGGCTTGAAGCGCGCTGTAGTCACTCAGTTTGAAAACTACGTGAAGCTGAACAAGAAGGTACCGCCTGAAATACTGGCATCGCTTTCCAGTATTGAGCAGCCCGGCCGTCTGGCTGACACAGTCGCTGCTCATATGTCGCTGAAACTTGATGAAAAACAGAAAGTTCTGGAAATAGACAATGTGCGTTCGCGCCTTGAGCACGTTATGGGGCTCATCGATGGTGAGATCGACATGCTGCAGATCGAAAAGCGTATCCGCGGCCGCGTTAAGCAGCAGATGGAAAAGAGTCAGCGTGAGTACTATCTGAATGAGCAAATGAAAGCGATTCAGAAAGAGTTGGGCGAAATGGAAGATGCGCCGAACGAGATCGTTGAGCTGGAGCAAAAGATCGAAGCAGCAGGCATGCCTGAAGAAGCTAAAGAGCGTGCCGTATCAGAGCTGAATAAATTGAAGATGATGTCACCTATGTCTGCAGAGGCGACTGTCGTACGCAACTACATAGACTGGATCCTCAAAGCGCCCTGGAAGAAGCGTACGCGTGTTCTGAAGAAGCTGGATAAAGCCGAAGCGATTCTTGAAGAAGATCACTACGGTCTTGAGAAAGTTAAAGAACGTATTCTTGAGTATCTCGCTGTGCAACAGCGTGTCAGAAAACTTAAAGGTCCTATCCTTTGTTTGGTGGGTCCTCCGGGTGTGGGTAAGACCTCCTTAGGTCAGAGTATTGCCCGTTCAACCAACCGTAAGTTTGTTCGCATGTCGTTGGGTGGTGTGCGTGACGAGGCCGAGATTCGTGGTCATCGCCGCACCTACATTGGCTCGATGCCCGGCAAAATTGTACAGAACCTATCTAAGGTGGGTGTTCGTAACCCTTTGATGTTGCTCGATGAAATAGACAAGATGTCTATGGATTTCCGTGGCGATCCATCATCGGCATTGCTTGAAGTGCTGGATCCTGAGCAGAACTCGACATTCGCTGATCACTATCTGGAAGTTGATTTTGATTTGTCGGATGTGATGTTTGTTTGTACTGCTAACTCACTGAACATACCGGCGCCATTGCTGGATCGTATGGAAGTGATCCGGATACCGGGTTATACCGAAGACGAGAAAGTAAATATTGCTCAGCGCTATTTGTTGAAGAAGCAAATGGAAGCGAACGGTCTGAAACCCGAAGAGTTGGATATTACTGAAGCAGCGGTTACTGACATTATCCGTTACTACACGCGTGAAGCGGGTGTGCGAAGTCTTGAGCGCGAGATCGCGAAGATATGTCGTAAGGTTGTTAAAGGTTTGTTGCTTGAGCCTACAGAAGATCAGATTCTTGTGACGCCGGAAAACCTTGATGATTATCTCGGCGTGCGTCGCCACCGTTACGGACTTGCTGAAGAAAAGGATCAGGTTGGTCAGGTTACCGGCCTTGCATGGACCGAAGTCGGTGGTGAGTTGCTGACTATTGAAGCAACTGTGGTTCCGGGTAAAGGCAAGCTGATTCATACCGGTCAGTTGGGTGATGTTATGCAGGAATCTATCCAGGCTGCTACCACCGTTGTAAGGAGTCGTGCCGCGGTTCTGGGAATCGATCAGGACTTCCATCAGAAGCTGGATATCCACATTCATGTGCCTGAAGGAGCCACTCCTAAGGACGGTCCGAGTGCGGGAGTTGGCATGTGTACCGCCCTGATTTCGGCAATTTCGGGCATTCCTGTGAAGGCCGATGTGGCCATGACCGGAGAGATAACCCTGAGGGGTGAAGTACTGCCTATCGGGGGGCTGAAAGAGAAGCTGCTGGCGGCCCACCGCGGTGGTATTCAGACGGTTATTATCCCTAAGGAAAACACCAAAGACCTGGCAGAAATTCCGAACAACATCAAAGAGAAGCTAAATATAGTTCCTGTACGTTGGATGGATGAGGTGTTGGCCATAGCGCTGCATCATTTGCCGGTTCCGGGCACAGAAAATAAGCCTTTGACTGAGGACAAAAGTGACGTCGCGAAGGGCGAATCTGAAGCCAAAGATGTCCGTCCACATTGAGGTTAAGGAATTTCCTTGTAGAAAGTTTGTTGACATTTAAAATTCAACAAAGGTATAAGAAATGCGTAGTCGCTGGCGCACTTCTGGGATTCAGGACTTAGTTTGCAGTAGTAAAGATTCAGTCTAAATTGTTGTTGTTTGGATTGACCCCGATCTTCTTGAACTAATTCTTGCGACGAGTCGAAAGACTTGGGGAGAAAATTTCAGAGCCAGGCGGCTTGGGAGAATTTTTTAACCTCGTTTGCTACTAAAAGGTGGATTGATGAACAAGGGTGATTTGATTGAAGCGGTTGCTGGTGCAGCTAATCTTTCTAAGGCCGATGCTGGTCGTGCTGTAGATGCTGTTATTGGTTCCATTACGGATGCTCTGAAAGCAGGTAATCAGGTATCTCTGGTTGGTTTTGGTACGTTTACTGTGAAGCAGCGTGCTGCTCGCACAGGTCGTAATCCACGCACCGGTGAAACCATTCAGATTAAAGCCAGTAAAGTACCTGGTTTTAAAGCTGGTAAAGCTCTTAAGGATGCCGTAAACTAGCGCGCCTTTCGCGCATACGGACTCTTTTGAGTTAGCAGCAAGCCCTGTATTTTTGGGGTTTGTGCGTAAAGACATCGGCGCTTTTTAGCGCCGATTTCTTTGCCAGAAAGCGGGAGAACACTACCTGGGTGCTTAGCTCAGCTGGTAGAGCGGCGCCCTTACAAGGCGTAGGTCGGGGGTTCGACTCCCTCAGCACCCACCAGTTAGGAAGATATAGATTTAGGAGTGGTAGTTCAGTTGGTTAGAATACCGGCCTGTCACGCCGGGGGTCGCGGGTTCGAGTCCCGTCCACTCCGCCATCTGTATTAAGAGAAAAGGTGTTACCGAAAGGTAACGCCTTTTTTTTTTACTCCGGCTACAATACTGCTCACTGAAATGCAGGGCGTGCCCTGCGGGTTTAACACAAAGCATCGGGAGCAAGCATGCTTGAGGCAATCAGAACTCATCTTACCGGGTGGGTTGCAACAGTAATTCTTGGCGTTATTGCGCTGGCACTGGTTATTTCTTTTGGCAACATGGATTCGGGCGTTAATCCTGAAAGTGTAGTTGCTGAAGTGAACGGCGAAAAAATTTACGTCGGCGATTATCGTCAATCGCTGGACTCACAAATTCAGCGCTATCAGCAGGCATCCGGTCAGGAGTTACCTGCCGCGTTAAAAGCCCAGCTTGGCAAGTCAGTTCTCGACGGCATGATTAACAATCGTTTGTTATTGCAATACGTCGATAAAGCCGGGTTCCGAATTAGTGACAGCATGGTGGCTGAGTCTATTCGCGATATTCCTGCCTTCGTTGTTAACGGTGAGTTCTCTCAGCAAACGTATGAAGCGTTATTGCTGAGTCAGGGTTTAAACCCGCAGTCTTTCGAACGTCTGCGTCGCAGAGCACTAGAGACCGAGCAGTTTCAGTTGAGTATTGCCGGTACGGCATTTGTGACACCTACCGATTTCCGTCGTTTCCTTGAGCTTGAGGGTGAGCAACGTGATGTCGATTACGTTATTTTCCCTGCATCTGACTTCGAATCGAAGGCTCAGGTATCTGAAGACGATATCGCTGCGTACTATGAAGCGAATTCACAGAGCTTTGAGACGGCCGAGACACTGGCTGTCGAATTTGTAGAGTTGCGGCTTGCTGATGTCAGCGGCGGTCTTGAAATCGATGCTGCAGATATTGAGACCTATTACGAAGAGAATGCCGACCGGTACCGCAGTGAGACCGAATTAAAATCGAGTCATATTCTGATCTCAACCGATGCGTTGTCTGATGAAGAGGCGCTGAACAAAGCCAACGAAGTCGTCTCCAAGCTGAATGCCGGTGAAAGCTTTGCCGAACTGGCGAAGGTTTATTCTGATGATCCGGGTTCGGCCGCTAACGGTGGCGACCTCGGGTGGACAACATCGGGTGTGTTTGTCAGTGAATTTGAAGAGGCGCTGTTTGAGTTGGATGAAGGGCAAGTCTCTTTGCCGGTGCGCACTCAGTTTGGCTATCACCTGATCCGTCTGGATGATCTGCGCCCGGGGGCTCAGAAAACACTGGATGAAGTTCGCGATGAATTGGCATTAGAACTTGCCGATGTCAGGGCCGAGGATATTTTCTACGAGCGCAGTGAACGTCTTGATGATCTTGCATTGGAGAGTCTCGACGGCCTTGCTGTGGTTGCAGAAGAAATGGAACTTGAGCTTAAAACTGTTGCAGAAGTAACCCGCAGCGGTGCTGCCGGTTTGCCGGTTAGCGAAGCATTGATTAATGCATTGTTTAGCATCGATGTATTGGAAGACGGATTGAATACTCCGGTTGTTGAAATTGAACCGGGGCATGTTGTGGTAGCCAGAGTTGCCGAACATCGTTTGCCTGAAATCCGTTCTTTGTCTGAGGTAAGTGTTGACATTCGTGCGGCTCTTACACAGGAGCAGGCACTTGTGCTGGCCAGGTCTGCTGCCGATTCTATGCTTGCCGAACTGCAGGGTGGTGATTCCTTCCTTGCAGCAGCCGGTCAGAACGGTGGCGTGACACAAACGCAGGCGGGTCTGTTGCGCGGTGCCGCTGATATTCCTCAGCCTCTGCAGGTGGGGATATTTAAGGCACCCCGTCCGGCGGCGAAACCCAGCTTCGGTTCTGTGGTCTTGGCGGATGGCGCAGCCGTGTTCCAGGTTAGTGCAGTAAAAGCGGGTAGGCCGGAAGACGTTGCTCCTGAGCAGCGTGATGCTCAAAAAGAGCAGTTGGCTGTGTTAGTCGGGCAGTCGCAGATAGCGGCAATGATTCAGCAGTTGCGCACAGATGCGAGTATTCGCGTATTCGATGAGATCCTGGGGCAGCCGCAAACTTAGTCGTCTTGGTCTGAAAATCCGGTAGACTGATTGGGATGCGACTTAAACTGCACTGGCAAATTCTGATTGCGATCGTGGCCGCGGCCATCGCAGGTTCGCTTGCGGGTGAGCAGGGCGCAATTTTCGGTCTGCAGTTTTATGCGGTGTTTGATTTCGTCGGCACGTTGTTTATCAACGCCCTTAAGATGCTGATTGTTCCGCTAATCGCTTCCTCCATTATTGTCGGTGTTGCAAATATCGGCACTTCCAAAAACCTGGGCGCTATAGGCGGTAAAACCCTGCTGTTTTATGTGCTCACGACTTTCGCTGCGGTGCTGGTGGGCCTGTTCGTTATGAACCTGCTGCAACCGGGTATAGCCGATGGTCAGCCGGTAAAAGAACAGCTTGCGTTAGAGTTTGATACCGCTGAACTGGCGGCAAAGGTAGAAGGCCGGGGTATCAGCGATGTGGTTGATATTTTCTTGCGGGCGGTACCTCCCAATATTGTTGATGCGGCCGGCAAGGGCGAGATGCTCGGGATTATCGTCTTTTGTTTGTTATTCGGTTATTTCATGGCGCATATCGAGCACGAGTATGCTGAGCCAATGTTTAAGTTCTGGAACGGCATGTTTCAGATCATGATGAAAATGACCGAATGGATCATGAAGTTTGCACCGATTGGCGTTTTTGGCCTGGTTGCCAAAGTGGTGGCAAAAACCGGTTTTGAGGCGGCGGGTCCGCTGCTGACGTTTGCAGTCGGTGTGCTGGTGGCACTGGCTATACATGCTTTTGTCACCTTGCCGTTGTTGTTGCGCTTTCTGGCCCGGGTATCGCCGTTGCGCCTGTTTCAGGCTGTCTCTCCTGCGCTGCTGACCGCATTTTCCACGGCATCGTCCTCGGCAACTTTGCCGGTGACGATGGACTGCGTGGAAAAAGAGGCGGGTGTGTCCAATAAGATCAGCAGTTTTGTTTTGCCTCTCGGGGCCACCGTTAATATGAACGGGACTGCGTTGTATGAATGCAGCGCTGCGTTGTTTCTGGCTCAGGCGTACGGGTTGGAAATCAATCTAAGCACGCAATTCATCATTGTGGTGGTTGCGCTGGTGACGTCGATCGGTGTTGCCGGCATACCCTCGGCTTCTCTGGTCGCTATTGCCATCATTCTTGCGGCAATCGGGCTGCCTGTCGAAGCGATAGCGGTATTGTTTATCTTTGATCGTGTGCTGGATATGGCACGTACCAGTGTGAACGTCCTTGGCGATGCCAGCTGTGCAGTGATTGTTGCCCGGCTTGAAGGCGAGAAGAATGTGCTACAGGAGCCGGTCGAAGCTTCTGAATAAGTTGTTCAGATATCGGGCATAAAAAAAACCGCCTTTCGGCGGTTTTTTTATATGTTGCTTAGGTCGGGCCCGGATTACTCAGTCTCATCTTCGCCGGTGCCCACTTGCGGTGTGCCCATAATGCTGTAGCCATTGTCGACCATGATGACTTCGCCGGTAATACCGCCGGATAGGGGTGAGCACAGGAAGGCGGCGACATTGCCGACTTCTTCAATGCTTATATTGCGTTTCATCGGATTGCCTTCGGCTCCCATATTCAGCATCTTGCGGAAATTGCCGATACCGGAAGCTGCCAAGGTACGGATGGGGCCTGCGGAAATACCGTTCACGCGAATATCCTGGCGACCGGTTGCTGCAGCCATAAAGCGTACATTTGATTCAAGGCTCGCTTTAGCAGGGCCCATAACGTTGTACTGAGGAATAAAGCGGTTAGCACCCAGATAGCTCAGGGTCAGCATGGCGCTGCCCGGTGGCATCATGTGGCGGGCCACTTTGCCCATAGCGGCAAAGCTATAGCTGCTTATGTCGTGAGCTATCTGTGAGCCTTCACGAGTGACGCAGTCGAGGTAGTTGCCATCGAGTTGCTCGCGTGGAGCGAAACCAATGGAATGCACCATGGCATCAAGTTGATCCCAATGGGTTTTAAGCTCGGCGAATGCTTTTTCGATTTCCTCATCAGACGATACGTCCATGGGAATCACAATATCCGAACCCAGACTAGCTGCCATTTCGGCTACCCGCTCGCCCAGTTTTTCGCCCTGATAGGTAAATGCCAGCTCAGCCCCCTGTTCCTTCATCTGAGTCGCTATACCCCAGGCAATAGAGCGTTTACTAGCCAGCCCGGCAATCAGGCATTTTTTTCCTTCGAGAAATCCCATTGATTTTTCCTTAAAAACAGGTGTAACCCCACATCTATGCCCCTATTCTAGCTTGCATTGAGGCAATGTTGGAGTGTTAGTTGTGACTCTTGTTGGAGTCTTGCTCCTGCTGTCATATAGTTTGGAGGAAATGATCATCGTAATCCCTCTTCAGGATGGGCTATGGATTGGCTGAATGAACCGCGTGGCAAGGGCTTGCTCTGGGAAGAGGGCAGGTTAGTGCGTGGCGCGTTGGACAGCGTATTTGGTGAGCACCTGCTGCAGGTCGGGCTCTGGGGCCCGGCAGATCATTATCTGCAGTATTCCCGGGCGCGTCACAGTGCGCTCATTTCGTCACAGGTTTCGTCAGCGGCTCACGTAATTACCGAACCTGAACACCTCGCCGTGGCATCAGATTCTGTTGATGCTGTTTTATTGCCGCACACGCTGGAACTGACTGCTAACCCGCATCAGTTGCTCAGGGAGGTCGACCGGATACTCCGCCCTGAAGGCCGTCTTATAGTGCTTGGCTTTAATGCACCCGGATGGTGGTCCGTACGGCAGAAGTTTTCGGATGGTGGTTTTTTGCCTGGGGTGAATCAAATGCCCGGATGTCACCGTTTAACCGACTGGCTTCATCTGCTGGGGTTTAAAACGGAAAAGCCGCGCTTTTATCATCCCGCTCAATCCGTAGACCGGTTTCTGAATAAAGATAATGATGAAGAACTGCTCGCGGACGAGCAAATACAAAATCGATGGTGGTACCGGCGGCTTTCACGTTCAGCCAGCGAGCAACAAGGGCTGTTGAGAACGATGCGTAGCTGGCGATGCTGGCGTATTACCGCAGCATGTTACATGCTTGAAGCCCGCAAAGAAGTGGCTACCCTGATTCCTCTTAAGGAGCCGGAGCGATTCATGCGTCCGCGCTTGGTGGGCGAGTTGGTGAATCCGTCTACGCGAAATGTTGTAAGGCTTCCGACAGAGTTTCGGCGCAATATCAGACAACCGGATAGTAGTTGATGTCAGAATCAGTAGAAATGTATACCGACGGTGCATGTCGCGGAAATCCCGGTCCGGGCGGCTGGGGCGCGTTGTTGTTCGCGAAGGGGCGAGAGCGTGAACTGTGCGGCGGTGAGTTGGAGACCACGAATAACCGCATGGAGTTGATGGCTGCTATTGAGGGCCTGAATGCTTTGACACGGCGTTGTTCAGTGGTGCTCTATACCGACTCGGTGTATGTGCAAAAGGGTATTACCGAGTGGCTTGCAGGCTGGAAAGTTCGTGGCTGGAAAACGTCCGCCAAGAAGCCTGTTAAAAACGTAGACTTATGGCAGCAACTTGATGAGGCTGCCGGTAAGCATGATATTGACTGGCGCTGGGTGAAAGGACACGCCGGTAATGAGGGTAATGAACGTGCCGATGCCCTGGCTAACAGGGGTCTCGAAGAGGCACTGCTCGATTCGCGTCTGCATAGTAGTTAAACCGCAATTAGAATTTAATTAGGAGTTATCAGTGCGGCAAATCGTATTGGATACCGAAACAACAGGTCTGGAATGGACTGACGGCCATCGTGTGATTGAGATCGGTTGTGTTGAAATTATCGGGCGTCGTCATACCCGTCAGACTTTTCATCATTATGTGCGTCCCGACCGTGCCATTGATGAAGCCGCTCAGGATGTTCATGGTATTTCCAGCGAGATGCTTGTGGATAAGCCGGAGTTTGCTGCCATAGCTGATGACTTTTTGCAGTTCGTCGATGGTTCTGAACTGATCATTCACAATGCCAGTTTCGATATGGGCTTCCTGCAGAATGAGTTGAAAATCGCCGGTTACGGTGACAACCGGCTTGATCAGCATTGCACGGTTCTCGATACGCTTATGTTGGCGCGTGAGATGCACCCGGGGCAAAGGAATAGTCTGGATGCATTGTGTAAACGCTACGACGTGGATAATTCCCGTCGTGATGTGCATGGAGCATTGCTTGATGCACGTTTGCTGGCTGATGTTTATCTGGCAATGACAGGTGGCCAGACCGGGCTCGACCTTGGCGAGGCAGCTGAAGCGAATAATGAGCAGGCTGCGGCAGCAGTTGAGTACATCGAGCGGGGTGGGCTGGACCTGAAAGTTGTCAAGGCGACCCCGCAAGAGCTTGATGAGCATGAGGCCCAGTTGGACATGATTTCGGGTAAATCTGCCGATGGCGCTGTCTGGCGCAAACTTGACGGGTGAATATAGCCCTGTGTCGCGCGCAAAAGTGGTTTAAGTCCTTACTTTGGGGCGTTTCCAAGCATTAATCCTGATACTATGTGCGCCCTGTACAGGCAGGTAACAGTCTGCCTTTAGAACCTTCTTACATACTCACTTAACAGCCTTATATTCAGTCTCATGCAGCAGTCACTATTTTCAGCCTTTACCGATAACTTTCTCGGCAACTCACCCACCTGGTACAAGTGGACCATTATTGCGTTTCTTGTAGCGAATCCCATTTTGTTCATGACGGTCGGCCCGTTCGTTACCGGTTGGATTTTGATACTCGAATTTATTTTTACGCTGGCAATGGCGCTCAAATGCTATCCGTTGCAGCCCGGTGGTTTGCTGGCCATTGAAGCAGTCGCCATAGGTATGACCTCGGCCGCATCAGTGTACGAAGAGGCATTGCATAATTTCCCGGTCATTATGCTGCTGATGTTTATGGTTGCAGGCATATTCTTTCTTAAAGAATTGCTGCTCTTTGTCTTTACTAAAATCCTGCTCGGCATACGTTCTAAAGTGCTGTTGTCATTGCTGTTCTCGGCTATGGCTGCCTTTCTGTCTGCCTTCCTCGATGCGCTGACCGTAACGGCGGTTGTGATTGCTGTAGCGGAGGGTTTTTATTCGATTTACCACAAGGTTGCATCGGGCAAACATTACGATACCAGTCACGATCAATCGGACGATGGTCAGGTGGAGGAATACCACCGCAGTGATTTGCTGCAATTCCGGGCGTTTTTACGCAGCCTGATGATGCACGCCGCTGTTGGCACTGCTTTGGGTGGTGTGATGACACTGGTGGGTGAGCCGCAAAACCTGCTGATCGCGAAAGAAGCCGGCTGGGAGTTCGGCGAGTTCTTCTTCCGGATGTTGCCCGTGACAGCGCCGGTACTGGTCGTTGGACTCGTCACCTGCTTGTGCCTCGAAAAACTCAAATGGTTTAGCTACGGTGACGAGTTGCCCGTCTCGGTGCGTGGCATTCTCGAAGATTATGATCAGGCTATGACTGAACAGCGTACCTCTAAGCAAAAAGCTGCATTGGTGGTTCAGGCGCTGACTGCGATTTTTCTGGTAGTTGCTCTCGCATTTCATCTGGCCGAGGTGGGTATCATCGGTTTATGTGTGATCGTGTTGGCGACTGCATTCACCGGTATTACCAGTGAGCACCAGATCGGTCATGCATTTGAAGAGGCGTTGCCGTTTACTGCTCTGCTTGTAGTGTTCTTCGGCATCGTGTCGGTGATCCATTCGCAACATTTGTTTGAGCCTGTAATTCAGGCTGTGTTTGCGCTGGATGTCGATATTCAGGCCCCGGTGTTCTATCTGGCTAACGGCGTTCTCTCGATGATCAGTGACAACGTGTTTGTTGCCACGGTTTATATATCCGAAGTGAAGGATGCACTGCTCTCCGGTGAGATCTCGCGCGAGCACTTTGAACTGCTTGCGGTTGCGATTAATACCGGCACCAATATTCCGAGTGTGGCAACGCCTAACGGGCAGGCAGCATTCCTGTTCTTGCTGACTTCGGCGGTGGCACCGTTATTACGCCTGTCATACGGTCGTATGGTCTGGATGGCCATACCGTATACGATTACTATGAGTGTTACCGGCTTGCTGGGCGTGACTTACCTGCTCTAGTGCTACTGCCTATTTAACAGTAATGTGAGGTGGCTCGCGGTTCTGCAGGGCGTTGCAATACATAATCGGAGAGACCGGTGTGTATTCGCCGGCTAAAATCAGATAGAAATTCAGTGATGAAGGTAAAGACTGTCTATGCGCTCAAGTGAAGAAACTAAGATTGCCGTGCTCGGTCTGGGCTATGTGGGCCTGCCGCTAGCGGTTGAGTTCAGTAAGCATTACACGACTGTGGGTTTTGATATTGATGCTGTCCGCGTCGCCGCTTTGCGTAATGGCCACGATAAGACTTTGGAAGTCAGTGATGATGAATTAGCTGCGGCTGATCGTCTGAGTTTTGCTGATAGCATGGATATGCTCTCCGATTGCAATGTTTATATCGTCACTGTTCCTACACCTATTGATGCAGCAAACCGTCCTGATATCACCGCGCTGCGCCGGGCTAGTGAAGCGGTCGGAAAGGTCCTCAGTAAAGATGATGTGGTGATTTACGAATCCACCGTATACCCCGGTGCAACAGAAGAAGATTGTGTACCTATTCTTGAGTCTGTTTCGGGTATGACATTTAACGAGGACTTTTACGCAGGCTACAGCCCCGAGCGTATTAACCCGGGTGACAAAGCGCATCGCTTGCCTGAAATCATGAAGGTAACTTCGGGGTCCACTCCGGAGGTTGCTGACTATGTGGATTCAATCTACGGCTCAATCATCACGGCCGGCACTCACAAGGCATCCAGCATTCGTGTTGCCGAAGCGGCCAAGGTTATCGAAAATACTCAACGTGACGTGAACATTGCCTTGGTCAATGAGTTGTCTTTGATTTTTAACCGCATGGGTATTGATACTTTAGAAGTGCTTGAGGCAGCGGGTACCAAATGGAATTTCCTTAACTTCCGGCCAGGCTTGGTTGGCGGTCACTGCATTGGTGTTGACCCCTATTATTTGACGCATAAGTCTCAGGAAGTGGGCTATCACCCGGAAATGATCCTTGCCGGTCGCCGGATTAACGACAACATGGGGATATATGTTGCAGCCGAGATCGTGCGCTTGATGGTGACCCGTGGTATCAGCATGCCGGATGCGAAGGTGTTGATTATGGGTATCACCTTTAAAGAGAATTGTCCCGACGTTCGCAATACCAAGGTCGTTGATCTGGTGCATGAGTTCGCATCCTACGGTTCTGATGTCGATGTTTATGACCCCTGGGCCGATGCCGCGGTGGTTAATGAAGAATACGGTATCGAACTGCAGACAGAGATGCCTGCTGACGGTCAGTACGATGCTATCGTTATGGCCGTGTCCCACGAACAATTCAAGGCGATGTCGGCAGAGCAGTTGCATGCGCTCGGTAAAGACATTCACGTTGTCTACGATATTAAGTACGTATTGCCCATTGACGATGTGAACGGTCGCCTCTGACCCGCGACCCGCATATCTTCGCTGTATCTGTTGTAACATTGGTCACATACAAACGTTGTTTCAACTGACGGACAGGGAATATAAGCTCTCATGAAAGTACTCGTTACCGGAACCGCGGGTTTTATCGGCTCGCACGTGGCACACCGGCTTCTCGACCGGGGTGACGAAGTTATCGGTCTCGATAACGTCAACGATTACTACGATGTAAGAATCAAGCACGCCCGCATGGAGCGACTGGATGCTTGCGATGGTTATGCCTTTGAGCAGTTGAATCTCGAAGACCGTGCAGGTGTTGAGCAGTTGTTCACTCAGCATAAACCCGACCGGGTAGTGCATCTGGCGGCACAAGCCGGAGTCCGTTATTCGCTTGAGAACCCTCATGCCTACATGGATAGCAATATTGTCGGTACGCTGAATATTCTTGAGGGCTGCCGGCATCACGATGTTGAGCACCTTGTTTATGCCAGCTCAAGCTCTGTGTACGGCGCTAATACACGTATGCCGTTTTCAATTCATCACAACGTGGATCACCCGTTGTCTCTGTATGCGGCATCGAAGAAAGCCAATGAGTTAATGGCGCATACCTATTCAAATCTTTATGAGATTCCGACTACAGGGCTCAGGTTCTTTACCGTCTATGGCCCGTGGGGTCGCCCGGATATGGCTTTGTTTTCGTTTACCAAGGACATTCTCGCCGGTAATCCTATTGATGTTTTTAACTACGGAAACCACCGTCGCGATTTCACTTACATCGACGACATTGTCGAAGGGATTATTCGTACTCTCGATAATGTTGCATCACCTAATTCTGAATGGTCAGCCGAGGATCCCGATCCCGGCACCAGTTTTGCGCCCTACAGAATTTACAATATAGGCAATAGTCAGCCTGTAGAGTTGCTGCGCTATATTGAGGTTCTGGAAGACTGTCTGGGTAAGAAAGCAGAAAAGAACCTGTTGCCGTTGCAGCCCGGGGATGTGCCCGATACCTACGCTGATGTGTCCGACCTGATGCAGGATGTCGACTACAAGCCTGCCACTTCGATAGAAGTGGGTGTGGAGCGCTTTGTTAAATGGTATCGCGATTTTTACAAGGTATAGTGTTCGCAGATCGTCATTGATGCTGTCTATGCTAGAAAGGAAGGCACTTTGAAAACCAGCACCTGGGCCAGATTGGAAAAACATGCAGCCCGTCTTCGAGGGCGGCGTATTGATGATCTGTTTGCTGCGGACGAAGACCGCTATGCATCTTTTTCGTTACTCCATAACGATGTTGCGCTGGACTATTCCCGTCAGTTGCTCGATGAAGATGCGCTCAACGAACTGTTGAAACTGGCAGATGAAACGAATCTTGGCCAACGTATCGCGGCAATGTTTGGTGGCGAGCGGGTTAATACAACAGAAGGGCGTGCAGCATTGCACCCGGCATTACGTGCCGATTCAGACGCCGATTTTTCGATCGATGATGAGTCGGTTATGGATGACGTGCTGCGTGAGCGGGAGCGTTGTTTCAGCTTCGCGGAAGCGGTGCGCTCCGGCGAACGCACGGGTTCCACCGGCAAGGTTTTTACTGATGTCGTGAATATCGGTATCGGCGGATCACATCTTGGTCCTCAGTTGGTGACTTACGCTTTGAGTGACCCTGACTCGCCTGAATGTCACTTTGTGTCGGGCGCCGGAGGTCAGCAGTTGTTGCTGACACTTGAAAAGGTTGATCCGGAAACCACGTTATTCATTATTTGCTCTAAGACGTTTTCCACTCAGGAAACAATGTTGAACGCAGAGGCGGCCCGTAAGTGGCTGGCTGAGGAGCTTTCAGAGGACGCAGTAGCCGATCATTTTGTGGCGGTGTCTGCTAATACGGGCGCTGTGGAATCGTTTGGGATAGAGCAGGATGCCCGGTTTGAAATGTGGGACTGGGTCGGCGGGCGTTTTTCCGTTTGGTCGGCTGTTGGCCTGATTGCCACGATCGCGACAGGTGAAGAACGCTTCCAGGAGTTGCTGGACGGTGCCGCAGCTATGGACAAGCATTTTCGCACGGCACCCTGGGCGAGCAATATGCCCGTGCTGTTGGCAATCATCGAACTCTGGAACCGTAATTTTTTACGCATGAACAGTCATGCTTATTTGCCCTATGAGCGGCGCCTGCAATTTTTCCCTGAATATTTGCAGCAGTTGGAAATGGAAAGTTTGGGCAAGTCTGTACAGCGTGACGGTAAAGCAGTCGAGGCTGCCACCGCTCCTGTTGTTTGGGGCATGCACGGTTCGAACGCGCAGCACTCGTTCATGCAGGCTATGCATCAGGGGACCCTCAAGATTTTTGTGGATTTTCTGGCGGCTGCAGCCGCTACCGAAGATTTTGAGGGGCAGCATCAGGTCGCTCTTGCGAATATGTTAGCGCAGGCAGAGGCTTTGCGTTCCGGTCGTGATTTGCAGGATGTCGGTGATTCTGAAATAGCTAATCACCGGGTGCAGGCCGGCAATGTGCCCAGTTCTATCGTGTTGCTTAAATCGCTTAGCCCTGCAGCAGTAGGCGGCCTGGTGGCGCTCTACGAGCATAAGGTATTTGCATTGGCCGCTTTATGGAATGTGAATCCATTTGATCAGTGGGGCGTTGAGCTGGGCAAGACGCTGGCAGGTAAATATGAAGCGTTACTTGATGGCGAAATTAGCTCTGCTGAGGGCGATAGTCTGGTTTCACTTATCCGTGAGTGGCGCGATCACTAGTATACCGGCGGGTTTCCCGTAGCGGAGATTCCTGTGCGTTGCCGCTGCAGCGGCGCTACTTTACACTTAATGCCATAGCTCTTTTGGCACGTATATTTATCGGGAATATCTATGAAGGTTACCGTCCACGGTACAGGTTATGTTGGTCTTGTTTCCGGCGCTTGTCTGGCAGAGACCGGCAATCAGGTCGTTTGTGTGGATATCGATGAGGCAAAAGTAGCCGCATTGAATAGCGGCGAGATTCCGATTTTTGAACCCGGATTGCCCTCACTGGTGCAGCGAAATTTCGCTAAGGGCCGGTTGAAGTTCACATCAGATGTCGAAGCAGGTGTGGCGCACGGCGACATTCAGTTTATTGCTGTAGGTACACCGCCTGATGAAGACGGATCAGCCGATATGCAATATGTGCTGGCGGTTGCCAAAACCATTGGCACTTATATGACCGGTTACAAGGTAGTGGTAAATAAGTCTACGGTGCCTGTAGGTACCGCGCAGCGTGTGCGGGAGGCTGTTGCTGAACAGCTTGCAGAAAGAGGTGAAAGCACCGACTACGACGTAGTTTCCAATCCGGAGTTTTTGAAAGAGGGTGCTGCGGTATCTGATTTCATGAAGCCTGACCGGATTATTATTGGCACCGACAGCCGGCGTGCACGCGAAATGCTTACGACTTTG
>Ga0209692_10000947_pt1 | contig 47130 bp, 42 predicted proteins | sample tdDd472_FD_187129 | JGI IMG/M metagenome (GOLD analysis project Ga0209692, IMG submission 187129) | Marine sediment microbial communities from the Atlantic coast under amendment with organic carbon and nitrate - tdDd47.2 (SPAdes)... | ecosystem: Environmental > Aquatic > Marine > Coastal >... | reverse complement strand
GCGCGAATTCGCCGCCGATATCCTGTTGAGCGACGAGCGGACGGATATCGCCGTCCTGAAGCTCCAGGAACCGAAAGGCAAATTGCCGGTGGTGGAATTCGGGGATTCGGACGATCTGGAAGTTGGTGATCTCGTGCTGGCGATCGGAAATCCGTTCGGGGTCGGGCAGACGGTCACCAGCGGGATCGTCTCCGGTCTGGCGCGGACATCCGTGGGGATCACCGATTTCCGGTCTTTCATTCAAACCGATGCCGCCATCAATCCCGGGAATTCCGGCGGTGCGCTGGTCGATGTCAAAGGCCGCCTAGTGGGCATCAACACGGCGATTTTCTCAAAGTCCGGCGGGTCGCAGGGAATCGGGTTCGCGGTGCCGGCGAATATGGTGCGCCGCGTCGTCGCCAGCGCCGTCGCGGGTGAGCCCTTGATCAGGCCTTGGCTCGGTTTCTCGGGTCGGGATGTCGATGCGGAGATTTCCGAGGCCCTTGGGCTTGAAACGCCGGGCGGCGTGATCGTGGAGAATGTCCACCCGACGGGGCCGGCCGCGGAAGCCGGTTTGGAGCGAAGCGACATCATCGTCGAGGTGGAGGGCCGGCCGGTCGATGACGGGCAGGGCCTGCGTTTCTTCTTCGCCACCCGCGAATTGGGCGGCACGGTCGCGATCACGGTCCTGCGCGACGGCAAGCCCGTAAAGATGAATTTTTCCCTCATGGCGCCGCCCGAAGTGCCGCCGCGGGACCGGACCGATATCGTCGGGAATTTCCCGATTTCCGGCATACGCGTGGTGAACCTGTCGCCCCGGGTCGCCGATGAGCTGGGCATCCCGACCGATCTGACCGGCGTCATCGTGGAGGGTGTGCAGCGCGGCTCGGTCGCGCATCGTGTCGGCATCAAGCCGCTCGACATCATCACCGAGGTCAATGGCGAGGAGATCTCGCTCGTCTCCCAATTGGTGAAGATCGTCGAGGACGGTCCGCCCGAATGGTTGGTCGTGCTGAACCGCCAGGGCGAGCGGCTGGTCTTGGAGGTGCGCTGACGTGGCCCGCAAGCCGGCATCTTCCGGTGAAGGGCCCGGCTTGTTCGGCGACCTGGCGCCCCGGCCCCTGGCCGACCGCCTGCGGCCGAAAACCCTGGATGACGTTGTCGGGCAGGATCATCTGCTGGGACCGGCGGGACCACTTCGCCGGATGGTGGATCAGGGCCGCCTGACGTCGATCATCCTGTGGGGAGGGCCGGGTTGCGGCAAGACGACGATCGCCCGCCTGCTGGCCGATGTGACCGATCTGGCATTCGAACCGCTGTCGGCCGTCTTCTCCGGCGTCGCCGACCTTCGGCAAGTATTCGAACGCGCGCGGGAGCGGCGGATCGGCGGGCAGGGGACGCTTCTGTTCGTCGATGAAATTCACCGGTTCAACAGGGCCCAGCAGGACGGCTTCCTGCCCTATGTCGAGGACGGCACGGTCGTGCTGGTCGGCGCGACGACGGAGAATCCCAGTTTCGAACTGAATGCGGCGCTTCTGTCCCGCTGTCAGGTCTTCGTCCTGAACCGGCTGGATGCGACGGCGCTGGCCGACCTTTTGACGCGGGCGGAGGCGGAGGAAGGGCGCAGCCTGCCGCTGGACGCCGACGCCAGGGCCGCGGTGATCGCCATGGCGGATGGGGACGGGCGGTATCTGCTGAACATGGCCGAAGCGCTGTTCAATACCGGTCTGTCGAAGAAGATGACGCCGGAGGAACTGCTGACCATCGTCCAGCGGCGCATGCCGGTCTACGACAAGTCGCAGGAAAGCCACTACAACCTGATCAGCGCGCTTCATAAATCCTTGCGCGGCTCGGATTGCGACGCGGCGCTCTATTGGTTCGGGCGCATGCTGGTCGGGGGCGAAGACCCCTTGTACATCGCCCGCCGCCTCGTCCGCTTCGCCTATGAGGATATCGGCCTCGCGGATCCGCACGCCGCCGTCCAGGCGCTCGCCGGGTGGGATACATATGAACGGTTGGGATCGCCGGAGGGCGAACTGGCTCTGGTCCAGGTCGTGATCTATCTGGCCACCGCGCCCAAGTCGAACGCGGCCTACAAGGCGTTCAGCGCGGCCAAGCGGGTGGCGAAGGAAACCGGTTCGCTGGCGCCGCCCAAACATATTCTGAACGCGCCGACCAAGCTGATGAAGGATATCGGCTATGGCGAAGGATATGCCTACGACCATGACCAACCGGAAGGGTTTTCCGGCCAGGACTATTTTCCCGACCAGATGGCCCGTCAAAAGCTGTACAGCCCGGTGGAGCGCGGATTCGAACGCGAGATCCGGAAACGGCTCGAGTATTGGAGCAAGCTGCGTCGGGACCGGACTCCGGACGGCGATTGACGCCTGCAAGCGATCGCCGTGCACCGCACCGGACGATTTTTAACATTCATCCGCATCGCAATAAATTCGTAACACCCCGGTAACGGATGGGTCACCTCCACCGTGTATCCGAGACCCTGTTGATGCGCTGCGCCGAAGGGCTGCGGCGGGTCGCCCCCTAAGCGCAGCAAGCGGCCGCAAGAACCGGCCCTCGCGCAGGCGGTTGGTTTCTCAGGTATCGGGGTCGGTATGACGAACATCGTCGAGGTTAAGTCCGTTAATAAGCGTTTCGGACGCGGTCCGGTCGTATTGAACGACATCAATCTGACGATCGCCGAGGGTGAGATGGTCGCCCTGATCGGCGCGTCCGGTTCGGGGAAATCCACTCTTTTGAGGACGATTTGCGGCCTCGAAATCGCGGACAGAGGCGTCGGCCGTATTTCTCTTTTCGGGCAGACCACCCAATCGGGGGGCAAACGCCTGCCGGCGCAGCGCGCCTTGCGGTCCCATGTCGGCGTGATCTTCCAGCAGTTCAATCTGGTGACCCGTCTCTCTCTGTTGACGAATGTCCTGGTCGGCCGTTTGGGGCGCATCCCGAAATGGCGCGGCCTGCTGGGCCTGTTCCCGGAAAGCGACCGCATCAAGGCCCTAAAGGCCCTGGAACGCGTCGGCATGGCCGATAAGGCGCGCCAGCGCGCTTCCACCCTGTCGGGCGGCCAGCAGCAGCGTGGGGCCATCGCACGGGCCCTGACGCAGGAAGCACGGCTGATCCTGGCGGACGAACCGATCGCATCCCTGGACCCTGCATCCGCCGAACGCGTGATGGAAACCCTCAGCGCGATCAATCGAGAGGACGGCGTGACGGTGGTCGTGTCTCTGCATCAGATCGATCACGCGTTCAAACATTGCCGCCGGATCATCGCCCTCAAGGACGGCGCCGTCGCCTATGACGGAACGACCGAGGGCATCACGCCGGAGGACATTGCGAGCCTGTACGGCGTCGAGGGCTTGGATCTCGTCAAGGACGCGCGTCCGGCGGGTGACGAGGAAGACGCGGCGGACCGCCGCGCCCCCCGCCATCTGAGACCCGTTGCCGTGGCTTCCTGACCTCTGGGAAAGGCCGGAAGCCGCAAGCGTAAGTATCCGTTCATTTACATCCACACATGGAAGGGAGTGTCAGTACCATGTTCAAGAAACTCTTTGCCGCGGCCACGATCGCCGCTGCGGGCATGACGGCGACGGCCGCTTTGGCCGAAGATATGCCGAAGCAGCTCAATTTCGGCATTATTTCCACGGAATCCTCCTCCGCGCTGGAAGCCAGCTTCGGTCCGTTCCTGGAAGACATGTCCAAATCCCTCGGCGTCGAGGTGAAGCCGTTCTTCGCCAGCGACTATGCGGGCGTGATCGAAGGCATGCGTTTCGGCAAGGTCGATGTGGCCTGGTTCGGCAACAAGTCGGCGATCGCGGCGGTCGACCGCGCCGGCGGCGAAGTCTTCGCGCAGACCATCAAGGATGACGGCTCCAAAGGCTATCACTCCCTGCTGATCACGCATAAGGACAGCGGCATCAACAGCCTGGAAGACGTCCTGAAATGCGACAAGACGCTGACCTTCGGCAACGGTGACCCGAACTCCACGTCGGGCTTCGCGATCCCCGGCTACTATGTCTGGGCGCTCAACAACAAGACGCCGGAAGAGTGCTTCAAGCGCGTGGTCAGTTCCAACCACGAAGGCAACGCGATGGCCGTCGCCAACAAGAAGGTCGACGTCGCGACCAACAACACCGAGTCCATCTATGCGCGCCTCGGCAAGACCAACCCGGAAGCCGCCGCCAACATCAAGGAAATCTGGCGTTCGCCGATGATCCCGTCCGACCCGATCGTGTGGCGCAAGGAACTGCCGCAGGTCGCCAAGGAGAAGATCTATTACTTCTTCATGCAGTACGGCCGCTTCGGCGACGTTGCCAAGGTCAAGCACGAGCGTGCAGTCCTGGCCAAAGTGTCGGACGGCTGGGGCCCCTTCCTGGCCTCCTCGAATGCGCAGTTGCTGGATGTCCGTCAGATCGAAGCCTTCAAGGCGAAACTGAAGGCCCAGAACAACGACAAGCTTTCGGATGACGAGAAGAAGGCAGCCGTCGCGGCCGCCGAAAAGGAACTGGCCGAACTGCAGGCCTATTCCAAGATCGTCGGCCCGGCCGGCTACTAAGTCGATAATCGGTTTCGGGGGCTCCATCGCGGAGCCCCCGATTCTTTTTTTGTTCGTTCCTTTTCAGAAATGCGGTGACCCCATGACCACGACCGAACTAGACCGATCCGCCGCCCTGTCGCCGGTCATTCAGGAACAGCTGAAGCCGGATATGAAAAGCTTCCTCATGAAGCTGGGGCTCGTCAGTTTCATCGCGGCGCTCTTGGGGTTCTCCTACCATCCGGCGGAGGTCAACAACTGGACCTTCCTGATCAGCGACGCCGGAAACATGGCGACGTTCATAAGCGATTTCCTGAAGCCGAACTTCCTGGATCTGGACATCTATCTTCTGAAGATGCTGGAAACCGTGCAGATCGCTCTGTGGGGCACCTTCTTGTCGATTTTCTTCGGCATTCCGGCCGCCTTGCTCTGCTCAAGCAATATCTCACCGATTTGGATCGTTCAGCCGATGCGCCGGATGATGGATGCCTGCCGCGCGATCAACGAGCTGGTTTTCGCCATTCTCTTCGTCGCGGCGGTGGGCTTGGGTCCGTTCGCCGGCGTCATGGCGCTGTTCATTCACAATCTGGGCATCATTTCGAAACTGTTCTCGGAAGCGGTCGAGGCGATCGACAGCCGCCCGGTGGAAGGGATCCGGTCGACCGGAGCCAGCCGCCTGCAGGAGATCGTCTACGGCGTGATCCCGCAGGTTCTGCCCCTATGGTCGAGTTTTTCGCTCTACCGGTTCGAAACCCTGGTGCGCTCTGCGACGGTGCTTGGGATCGTCGGGGCCGGGGGGATCGGTTTCACCTTCTACGAGTCCTTCCGCAGTTTCCAATACGACAAGGCGGGGGCCATCATTCTCGTCGTCGTCATCGTCGTTTCCGTGATCGACATCATCTCGGCAAGGTTGCGAAAGGCGCTGGTTTAGGATCAACCTCTTGTATAGGTTTTCGACAGTGATCCTATACAGGGGGGATTTTCTTGTCCGAGCGCGAAAGACCCGGACCGCTCGTTTCTGCGGAAAACGGCAGTGTGGCGGAAGTTTCCGGCACGCCCGTGCCCGGCGTTGCCCTGTTTCGCGTGACCAGAAGCGGCGATGGCCTGTCGATCATATGGGGCAGTGAGGCGTTTTGCGGGCTGGCCGGGGTTTCCGCGACCTGTTTCCCGATTTCCCTCGACCGATGGCTGGACAAGCACGTTCACCCGGATGATCGCTCGATTGCGACAGGCTGCACCGATGACATGGACCTGCGGGAAGGGGTTCGCAAGGAATACAGAATCCACCGCAGATCGGACGGTGGCCGCGACGGCTGGTTCTGGCTGAGGGAGGAATTGCTGCTTCGGGACTGCGACCAGGACGGATGCGAATGTCTCTACCTTCTGGCCGACGTGACGCGCGAACGGCAATTGCAGGACGAGCTTCGAGCGGCGAAGGAAGACCTGGAACACACCGTCGCGCTGAACAATCTGGAACTCGCCCAAACCTCGCTGCAATACCTGGAACTAATCGACAGCTCCGTTCAGGGCATTTTCGTCCACGATGGGGAGTTGATCGGCTATGCGAACGCGGCCTTGGCGTCGATGTTGGGCTATCCCGGCGCAAAGGACCTTATCGCGCTCGGCTCGATTTGGACCCTGTTTCCCGAGGACGAAATCGAGCGCATGAAATCCTACCGCGACAGCCGCTCGAAAGGGGAGCCTGCCCCGAACACATACCAGTGCCGGATGCTGCGGCGGGACGGTTCGATGATGTGGGCCGAAGTGCGCGTCTCCACGCCGCGATGGAAAGGCGCAACAGGATATCTTGGTCTCGTCATCGATATTTCCGAACGGCGCGCAAGCGAGGAAGCGATGCTTGCCGCGCGGCGCGATGCGGAACGCGCGAATAAGCTGAAGTCGGATTTCCTCGCCAAAATGAGTCACGAGCTTCGAACGCCGCTGAACGCGATCATCGGCTTCTCGCAATCCCTTGGGACGCAGGGCTTGAATACCCTTACCGAAGACCGCTTGACCGAATATACCGGCTATATCCAGGACGGCGCGGAACACTTGCTCCACATCGTCAACGAAATCCTGGATTTGTCGAAGATCGAGGCCGGGCGTTATGAATTGGAGGAAGGTCCCGTCAGCTTGCGGGACGTCATCATCCGCGCGCGGGAGATGGTGTCGGGCCTGGCCCAATCCCGAAGCGTCGTCGTCGAAACGGCGGGATTGGAAAACAGCGAGGTCAAGGTCGTCGCCGACGAAAGGGCGATGTTGCAGGTCGTGCTGAATTTGCTCAGCAACGCCGTCAAATACGGCCGCGAAAACAGTATCGTGAATGTTGCCGTGACCGAACCCGACCCGGACTCCGGAGTCTCGATCTCCATTTCCGATTCCGGCGACGGCATTCCGAAGGAGAGGATGGATTTCATCCTCACGCCATTCGGCAGATTGGGGAACAACGATGCCTATCGGTCGGGGGGGACGGGACTGGGCCTGCCGATCGTGAAATCGCTCATCGACATGCATGGCGGCGAACTGATCATCGATTCGACGATCGGGGTGGGAACGATTGTCACGGTAAAGCTGCCGGCCGCGCGGCGGTTGGGATAGGGCGGTCCGGGGCTCGTCAAAGAACCATTTTCATCCCGACATGGGATGCGGTGAAACCCAAATCCTCATAGAACCGTGCGGCGTCCTTGCGGGCGGCATTCGTCGAGAGCTGGGCCAGGTGGCAGTTCCGGCGCCTGCCTTCTTCGATGGCCCATTCGAACATTTTCCTGCCATAGCCTTGCCCGCGGTAATTTGCAGCGACGCGGACGGATTCGATTTGCGCGCGCGGCCTACCCATGAAGCTGATGGAAGGAATGACGGTAAATTGCATCATCGCCATCACCGCGCCGTCGATTTCCCCGACAATGATGTCGTTATAGGGGTCGGCCTCGATTGCCGCGAAGGCATCTGTGTATGCTTGGTTGAGGGGCAGGGCGGCATCTTCCCGCGCCTGTCCCAAGACATCGTCCGCCAACATGGCGACAAGCGCCGGCAAGTCTTCCGCGGTGGCTTTTCTGATCGTCATTGTCGGCGGCAAGGCGAGGCCCTTCTTCGCGGAGATTTCGGTTGCGTGAGGGTTACCGGACGTAACGCGCCAGCCGGGTGAAGGCGCGGGCACGATCAAGCGGATCGGAGATGGTCGCGGCAATCGCCATGGCGCGCTCCTGCCGCTGTGTGTTCTTCACTTCCTCGACGGTCAGGACGAAGACTTGACGAAGGCGGGATGCGATCTGGGTGAATGACGTTTCGGCCCTCTGATGGATGTCGGGCGCAAGGGCTTTCGGCCCCACCTTGGCCAGCCGCCAGAAGGCGTCGGCGCGCAAATGGGGCTGTTCGATCCGCGCCGTCGCCTGGACCGCGGCCAGCGTTTCCGCCTCGCCGCCGTTTGCGTGGGAAACCAACGCTATATGGGCCAGGCTCGCCTCGTACCGCGCGAAGGATCTGGCGTAGGACAGACCGATATCGTCGATCAGCCCTTCGCTCGCCTTCAACGCCTGCGCCGCAAGCGCCGCCTTGCCGGCATCGACGGCCATTCGGGCGAGACGCGCCCAAGCGACCGACCGGTACCGGCTTTCCGAGATTGCTTCGATTTCCCGCTGGGCGCCGGCCCAATCGCCTTTTCCAACCGATGCCGCCCAATCGACGCTTTCGCTCATGGCGCCGGTAGAAGGACCGTCCGTGTCGGTTTCGGCGATCCTTTGCGGATCATCCTGCAATCCAATCGTCTGTTCGAGCAGACGGAGCGCGGTTCGCGGGTCGTCCATCAGGGCGACGACGGAATATACGCTCTCGCTATCCCCCGCCTCGTGATACGCCGCCGCGACCGCGCTCAACGCCCAGTCCCTGCGCGCTTCATCCGGCACGCGATACGCATGGGCAAAGGCTTCTTCCAGCAGGCATGACGGTGACGGTGCGGCCATGCAGACGGTCAGGACCGAGTCCAAAGGCTGCGGGGGCTGCCGGTTCTTCCGTGCCGTCTGGAATTCCCCGATCGAGGCGAGAACGCGTTCGGCCTCACCGCGGGCAAGCCGTTTCGTGCTTTTCAGAGAGCGGAGCGCGTCCTCGATCTGTGTCTTTGCGCCGACTGTTGCGCCTTGATTCGCGTCAACGGTGGGTTGGACGGCGGCGACCCTGTCCGAACTGCCCGCAGCCGATTGATGGGGCATGGACGCCGCAAATGCGATGAGCAGGAGCGATGGTAGTTGCCGCAACGCGTGCCGCCACCGCGTAGGAAATGACCATTGGCCTAGCGCCGCGATGCGGAACCGTCCCAAGGGCGCGAAATACAAATCCATAAAGGGCAACCAAATGCGATCAATTTCCGGGATTCTGCCTGATTTGCTCAATAACTCAAAGACAAACGAGTGTGACGGTCCGTTTACCGCGGTTCCAGAAGGCTAATCCTTGCTTTCGGATAGCCATTCCGCTTGTGCATGCTTCCATTCGGGCAGTATCGTGCGCCGCAGATGCGCCGCAAAATGGCGGTGAAACCAGAGTCTAGTCAAAGGGGGCCAATTCATGGCGATTGAACATCCGTACCTGATGTTCCTGGGGGATGCAGCGGATCAACTGGCGGCGAAAGTCGCCAACGGCGTCAGGATGTGGCGGCCGGAATGGTGCGTCGGCCAGTTCAAGCTTCCGGGGTGCAACGCGGATCTTGGGCTTCCCAATATGACGATCGAGGAAGCGGCCGCCGCCGGCGTCAAGACGATCGTGGTCGGCGTGGCGAACCGGGGCGGTTTGATCCCCGACGCGTGGGTGGAAAGCCTCGTCCTGGGCGTGGAGCTGGGTATGGACGTGGCCAGCGGGCTGCACACCAAGGTCGCTGAAATTCCGGCGATCGCCGATGCGGCGAAAGCCAATGGTCGTAAGCTGTTCGACGTACGTCATCCGACCCGCGCCTTCGACGTCGCCAAGGGCTCGAAGCGCCCCGGCAAGCGTTTGCTGGCCGTCGGGACGGATTGTTCGGTCGGGAAAATGTTCGCGGCCCTGGCCGTGGAGCGGGAAATGAAGGCCCGCGGAATGAAGGTGTCGTTCCGGGCTACCGGCCAAACCGGTATCTTCATCGCCGGCGACGGCGTTTCCGTCGATGCGGTCGTGGCCGATTTCATCTCCGGCGCCACCGAATGGCTTTGCCCCGCGAATGACGAGGATCATTGGGATGTCATCGAAGGGCAGGGCAGTCTGTTCCACGCTTCCTTCGCCGGCGTCAGCCTGGGCCTGCTGCATGGGTCCCAAGCCGATGCGCTGGTGATGTGCCATGAACCGACCCGCACCCATATGCGCGGTCTTCCCGATTTCCCGTTGCCCAACTTGCAGGAATGCATTGCCTTGAACGAGCAATGCGGCCGTCTTACCAATCCCGATTGCAAGGTCGTGGGCGTATCGGTCAACACGGTGGCGCTGGGCGAGGCCGAGGCCAAGGATCTCCTGGCCAAGATCGCCGATGAAACCGGCCTGCCGACCACGGATACGTTCCGGTTCGGCGCAGCGCCGATCGTGGACGTGTTGTAGAACGCCATGGTTCTGCTCAAATCCGTATACCATGAGAGCTGGCCGCTGGCCGCGGCCTTTTCCATCTCGCGCGGCACCAAAACCTCCGCCGAGGTCGTGGTGGTCGAACTCGCGGATGGCGCTCATCGCGGCCGAGGGGAATGCGTTCCCTATCCCAGATACGGGGAATCGATCGAGAGCGTCATGGCGCAGATCGAGTCGGTCAGGAACGACTTGACCAACGGCATGGATCGGATGGCGCTGCAGACCGTCATGCCCGCCGGCGCGGCGCGCTGCGCGCTGGACGCAGCTTTCTGGGATCTGGAGGCCAAACGATCCGGCCGGCGCGCCTGGGAACTGGCCGGGCTTCCGGAACCGGGTTCGGTTACGACGGTCTATACGATAAGCCTCGATACGCCCGAGAAGATGGGCGCCTCCGCCAAGGCCAACGCCGCCCGGCCGTTGATGAAGCTGAAGCTGACCGGCACCGGCGACCTGGACCGTGTGGCGGCGGTGCGCCAGAACGCACCGGACACGGAACTCGTCGTCGACGCGAACGAAGGATGGTCGCCGGACATGGTCGAACCGTTCTCGGCGGAGCTGGCGGCCCTGGGCGTCAAAATGATCGAACAGCCCTTGCCGGCATCGGACGATGCGGTTCTGGCGTCGCTGGCCCATCCCATTCCGATCTGCGCCGATGAATCCGTGCATACCCGCGACGGGTTGGCCGCTTTGGCCGACCGATATGACATGATCAACATCAAACTGGACAAGACGGGCGGTTTGACCGAAGGCCTCGCGCTGAAGCGGGAGGCGGAAGCCGCGGGCCTGGGCATCATGGTCGGATGCATGGTGGGCACGTCGCTTTCAATGGCGCCTGCGGTGCTTCTGGCGCAAGGGGCCGCGGTGGTGGATCTGGACGGTCCCTTGCTTCTGGCAAAGGACCGGGACGGCGGGCTGACCTTCACCGGAAGCGTGATTTCCCCGCCTGCAGGGTCTCTCTGGGGATGACGCGGGCATGAACGGCTAAAGGACATCGGCACGTGGCCACCGACTCCCATATCGACCCGGATGAACCGCGCGGCCTTGCCGCATTCGGGACGGTGCGGTGGGCGATCGGTTTCGTTTTCCACAATTTCGGGTCCTTGCTGAAGATTTCGATCACGCCGTTCATACTTTCGGTCGTTCTGACCAATGCCCAGAAGATGATCGAACTGTTCAGCATCCTGGACATGAAGGGCTGGGGGGACCCGCTCTTCAATGTCCTGATCCTGGCCGCCGTGGCGCCGCAGGCGACTGCCTGGCACCGGTTCGCCCTGCTTCCCGATCAGAAATTGTATTGGTGCCAGTTCGTCTTCGGGATGCGGGAGCTGCGCTTTCTCCTGATCAGTCTGGCCGCGTATGTCCTGGGCGTTGCGGTTGGGTTGGCCACCGCGGCGGCGATGGCGCCGGTACCGGATTTTGGTGTGGCGGTTCAGATCCTGTTCGTCCTGCTGCTGATGTGGATACTGGCGCGGTGCGTGATGTTTCTGCCGGCCGCCTCCGTCGGCGCCCGCGAGGGGTTTGTCGAGCTTCTTCGGATGACAAAAGGCATCGCGGGCAGGATCGTTGGCGTGTATTTGGTCTGTGCCGTCTTGATGACGATCTTCGGTTTGGGATTCTCCGCATTGAGCGACATTGCCGTCGCACTCACCGTCGGGTTGCCGGGTCTGGTGACCGTCATTGCCGAAACCTTGCCGCGCGCCTTCTTCAATCTGCTCGCGATCGGCGTATTCATTTCCGTACTGTCCTCAATCTACAAACAGATTTCCATGAGCGCCCGCGGCGGGTCGGCCGCTTCGACGGACGAGACGGATGAGACGGGCGAGGGCGGCAGCCCCTAGGTCAATCCGCCGAACGGACAGTGGCGATCAGCCTGTCCAACTCTTCCTCCGTATTGAAATAATGCACCGACGCGCGAACCATGGAGCCGACCCGCGCGGCGGCGAGGTCCGCGCGCGTCAATTGGCTGCTGGAGGTGGAGACGTTGATCTTTCGCTCCGCCAGCAGCGACTGGATGCTGTCCGAGCTGACGCCGTCCTTCGAGAAGGTGATGATCCCGCATTGTCGTTCACCCCTGTCCCACACCGTGACGCCCGGGAGGCGGGATAACGCATCGCGAAGGCTTTGCGACAGCGATTGAATGCGCGTCCAGGTCTCGGCAACACCCAGTCCCTGGCCATAGTCCAGCGCCACGCCCAGTCCGATCTTTCCGGCGAAATAGCATTCCCAGTTTTCGAATCGTCTGGCGTCGCTGCGGATCTCAATCTCGTTGACATCGGTCCAGGTGGCGGCGTGATTGTCCAGGAACGGGGGCTCCAGCTTTTCGATCCATTCTTTCCTGACCCACAGGAATCCGGTTCCGCGCGGTCCCCTTATGTATTTCCGGCCGGTCGTGGAAAGCATGTCGCAGCCGATCTCATCGACATCGATCGGCATTTGACCGACCGACTGACAGGCGTCCACCAGGTAGGGGATGCCGTGTTTCCGCGCCACCTTGCCGACACGCTCCACCGGATTGATCAGGCCGCCGTTGGTCGGGATATGGGTGAGGCTGATCAGCCGCGTGCGGTCGGTAATCAGGTTTTCCAAAGCGGCGACATCCACCTGGCCGCTTTCGTCGTCGGGCGCCATGTCCACGATGGCGCCATAGCGCCGCGCCACCTGGATGTAGGAGATCATGTTCGAGCTGTAGTCGGCGCGAGAGGTCAGGATCCTGTCCCCGGGCCGCCAGTCGAAGGCGTAAAAGACCATATCCCAGGCGCGGGTGGCGTTCTCGATGAACGCGATCTCTTCCGGTTTGCCGCCGACCGCGACGGCCGCGGCATGGTAGAAACGTTCGAGCAGGGCATCGTTCGCCGCCTTTGCCTCATAGCCGCCGATATCGCATTCGAGCTGCAGGTGATCCAGAACGGATTGGTGAACCGGACGCGGCATGAGTGACGCGCCGGCATTGTTGAAATGGATCAACCCTGTCGCACAAGCGGGCGTATCCAGCCGCACATCGGTGAGAGCAAAACTCATCGGCATTCCCCTGACGGTATGGGTGTCACGTCGTTTCGGCGGTTCTTGCGGTTTTCGCCGCGTCCGCAATCACGGCTTTGGCCGGAAAGCAAAGTGAGGCTTTGGTGCCGACGCCGACCGTGCTTTCGAGAAGAAATATCCCGTCATGTAATTTCATGAGGCTGTCGACCAACGGCAGACCGAGACCGGTGCCTTCGTACTGGCGGGACAGATCTGAATCGATCTGTGTAAACGGCATCAGCGCTTTTTCGATGTCGGCGTGTTCGATCCCGATGCCGGTGTCTTCGACAACGATATTCATGCCGCCGTCGCGCGCTATTTCGGCGGAGATGGTGACGGTGCCGCCGCCTTCCGTGAACTTGACCGCGTTGGAGACCAGGTTGATCAGCATTTGGCGGACCAGTTTGTCCTCGCTCAACAAGGCGGGAAGGTCGCCGGGAATGCGGTTGACCAGGGTGACGCCGATGGACTCCGCCCGCTGCCTGACAAGTTTCAGGCTCGCCTCCACGGCCTCGGGAACCGAAACCGGTTCCGGGTTCAGGGTGCGCTGCCCCGCCTCGCCTTTCGAAAGGTCGAGGATGTCGTTGATGATGGACAGCAAGTGGCGCCCGCTTTCGCGGATATCGCTGGCGAAGTCCTTGTATTTCGGCGACGGCAATTCCCCGTACAACTCATCATGAATGACTTCGGCGAAGCCGATGATGGAGTTCAGGGGTGTCCGCAGCTCGTGGCTCATCTGGGCCATGAACTGGGTGCGGGTCCGGTTGGCGCGCTCCGCCTCCTCCTTTGCGATTTCCAATTCGCGCTCGCGCCGTTTCAGGGCGGTCACGTCGATTTCCATGATGAGCGCGCCGCCCGCCTTTGTCGGCGCGACCCGGCGTTCGATCCAGGCGTCCCCCAATTGAAATTGCAGGTCGGACAATTGGCCGCTGCGCCAGCGCGCCAATTCCCGTCCTATGGCGGCCAGCGTCAGTGGTGAGCCGGTGGTTGCGAAATCGCGCTGCAGCAGGGCGGCGACGGCTTCTTCCATCGGAACACCGACTTTGATGCGGTCGGCGACGTCCGAATAAAGGTTGCGGTTCTGGATGTTGGTGACGACCAGCCGTTCGTTCTGGTCGAACATCAGGATGCCGCCGTGCAATCCGTTGACGGCGTCGGACAGGCGCGTATGGGCCAATTCCTCCCGCAGCTCGGCCATCACCTGGGCGGTGACGTCCCGGCCGACACCGCGATATCCTTTGAAAATCCCGTCCTTGTCGAAGAACGGCACGCCGCTCACGGCGATATAGCGGGTCTTTCCGTCACGCGCCTTCGTGGGATACCGGAAATCCCGAAAGGGACGGTGATCCTCAAGGGCCGCGAAATGCGCCAGCGTCTCTTGCGATGCAGTGGACTCGATAATGTCCTGGCGGCGCTGTCCCACCAATTCTTCCGGCGTAAAGCCCGTCGCCGGCAGCAGCCCTTGAGAAAAATACGTGTATCGATGCTCTTCATCGGTCTGCCAAAGCCATTCGGAGCCGGCCTCGGCATAATCCGCGAGCCGCTGCTCACGCGCCGCCAACGCCAGTTCCCGTTTCTTGACATCGGTGATGTCGATGAAGACGCCGGCCGTGTAACCGCCTTTGAGGCGTCGTTCACGGTACCGGATCCACTGCCCCTTGTTGGACAAAACTTCCAACGGATATTTTGGATCCGCATGCCATTTCAGGTGGGACTCGAGCTGTTCATCGGGTGAGAGGGCCTTTCCCGTTTGCGTCCCCGCCCTGATCAACTCCCCCAGGACCTCGATATACGGCTTGTATAGCTTCGCCGGCATGTCGACTTCGGGAAAGGCTTCTCGCAACCCCTTGCTCGCATAGACCAGGATGTCATCCGGATTCAGCAGAACGAAGCCGAATTCCGAGTCATCGGCATCCAACAGCTCTTGCAGATGATCGGCTATTTCCGCTTCTACCACCATTACCGTCCTTGTCCGGCGGCAGCCGGTCCGAACTTGTCCAAAATATTAGGGTTTTCTGGAGCTTATCGAGACTACCCAGGCCAGAGCCTAGCCTCGTTGGACCTCAATAGTAAACGCGATCTGAGTATGCACGGTGCTTTAGTTTTAGCGAATGTCCGGGATCCTGACGGTTCGAAGTCAGGACGATTCGGGGTTGGAGGCGGTTTGGACGCTCGGTTTGGCCAGGAACGGGTTGGTCAGGACCTTGTCGGCTGGTCCGGCGCCGCCCTTGCTGGGATACATCACGCGGGCACGGGCGTTGTACTCGGCCTGATACTGCGCCTTCAGGCTCCTCGGTGGCCATTGTGCGGTTTTCAGGTAGTCCATTCGCCGGTCTTGCGCGTCGGCGCGCGGCGGTCCGTTCGGCACGGATGCGATTGGCGATTCCCCGGTCTTCGCGATAAGCGGCGCACCGGTCGGGCCGGTATCCATGACGCCGCCGTAAGGCGCTTTGCCCAATGGCCGCGAATCCTGCCCCGCGACATCCGGGGAAAACTGGCCGGCCAGGCGGGAATGCTCGGCGGCGGACATCGGCGTTCCGGTACTTCTAAGGGCGACCAGTTCGGCTCGGACTTTCTTTTTGTAGGGCAGGTTTCGGGCCGGGGTCGCTGAATGATAGTAGCGGACCGCCTTGTCCCAGTTGCCGTGCCGGTTCTTCAGGTCGAGCAGGAAACTCGCGGCATAGGCCACATTCGTGACCGGGTCGAAGGCTTCCTCCAGGCTGGAGAATGCCAAACCGTGATACTGCAGATTAATCTGCATGCATCCGACATCGATATTGGTGACGCCGGCCTTCAGCAACCCGCGAACCGCGTTCACCGCGTCTTCCCGGGTTCCGAAATAGCGCCCCCGTCCCTGCGCCATGACCGTCCAGGGCCATGCGATCCGTCCGCCAGCTTCGGGCCTGAATATTCCCGATTCGACCAGGGAAATCGCACCCATCAGGTGCTGCGGGATGCCGGCCAGGCCTTCCGCGGCGGCGACCGCTTCATGGCACAACTGCTCCGGCGCCGTGTCCTGCTGCGGTGGCGTCGGTGGGGACGCGGCAGTGGCGGCGGCAGTCGACAAGGCGAATGCGATGGCAAAGGCCGACAAGGCGGCCGGCAAGCGTGGCCAGGCAGGCATGGTTTACCCTCTCTCACTCTCTCGCCAGGAGTCTCAGCAATCGCCGTGCCAAAGCGTCGGTCGCCGTCCCGGAAGGGCATGTTTGCCGGCGGATCATTTAGCGGGGGCAAAAGGCTTGCCACCCCGGCGAGAGGGTGCTAAATCGCGCGCCTCGTCAGGAAAAACGCTCCGCGGCATTACCGTATGACGCAGGGTTGGCGGGGAAATAGGGCGCGTAGCTCAGCGGGAGAGCACCTCGTTGACATCGAGGGGGTCACTGGTTCAATCCCAGTCGTGCCCACCATGAAAAACCCCCAGGGAAACCTGGGGGTTTTTGTTTTTCTTGAACTGTCGAGGGCCCGGTCATGAATATCCGGTCACGACAAACAGTCGCGCATCGCTGCCGCCATGTTGCGGATGAGTTTGAAGTACAGGTCGGGCCCATCCTCGAGGTCCGCGCCCAGCGGGTCGAGTGCACCTGCCTTGGCGTTGCTGCCTTCCAGGACGACGGAGATCAGGCGCGGTTCGAATTGCGGTTCCGCGAAGACGCAGGACGCGCCGAGTTCTTTCACCCGGTCGCGGATTTCATGGACGCGTTCGGCGCCGGGCGAGATTTCCGGGCTGATGGTGATCGACCCTGCCGCGTGTAGGCCGAATCGTTCCTCGAAATACCGGTACCCGTCATGAAAGACGACGAAGGCGGCGCCTTGGACCGGGGCCAATTGATCGGTGATCTCGTCGGTCAGTGCCTCAAGCGCGGCGACCGTCCTGGCGGCATTCGCCGCATAGCGCTCGGCATTGGCGGGATCGTCCGCCGACAGCACCGCCGCGATTTCACGGACGATGACAGCGGCGTTCAGCGGGTCGAGCCAGATATGGGGGTCAAGTCCTTCATGATGGTGCTCGTCATGGCCGTCGTGGTCCTGTTCGGCTTGGTCCCCAGTGTGTTCGTCCTCTTTGTGGCCTTCCTCTTCGTGCCCTCCACCCTCGTCATCATGCGCGTCGAAGGCGCCCCCTTCGCGGAAGGTGAGTGTGGTCAATCCAGGCGTTTCCAGAAGGTCGATCGCGCTTGCATGGTCGCCGATGGTCTCGATCGGCTTTTCCAGGAAGGCTTCCAACTCGTGGCCGATCCAGAAAACATGTGTCGCCTTCGCCAGTTTCGCCGCCTGCGAGGGCTTCAGGGCATAGGAATGCGGGGAGGCCGCGCCTTCCACGATCAATCCCGGTTCCGCCACACCCTGCATCACGGCCGCGACGAGGGAGTGGATAGGCTTGATCGACGCCAGGACGACAGGCGGGGTGTCCGCGAGCGACGGGAAGGCGAAGGCGGAGAACAGGCCGGCGGCGAGAATAGAACGACAGGATCGCATGCGATGCTCCAGCGTAGATTGGTATGTTATAAGATAACGTTTCTTGTGTGATGGTATAACGTAAGGCATAAATGGGATCAAGATGAGATTGTGACGGAGCGGGCCATCGTGCCACAGAACGCGGAACCCCTGATTTCCTTGAACGGCGCCGGCGTGGAGCGGGCGGGACGGTGGCTCGTGCGCGGCGTCGATCTTGCGGTGCAGCCGGGCGAAATCGTGACCCTGATCGGGCCGAACGGGTCCGGAAAGTCGACGACGGCAAAGATGGCGCTGGGCATTTTGAGCCCCGATGAAGGCACCGCGTCGCGCAGGAAGAACCTGGTCGTCGGTTACGTGCCGCAGAAAGTCTCCGTCGATTGGACCCTGCCGCTCACCGTCGCACGCTTCATGCATCTCACCGGCCGGGTGCCGCGGGCGGATGCCGATGCCGCAATGACGGCGACAGGCATAAGGCATCTGGATTCTGCGGAGGTCCGCACGCTCTCCGGCGGGGAGTTTCAACGGGTCTTGCTGGCCCGCGCCATGGCCCGCAAGCCGGACCTGCTGGTGCTCGACGAGCCGGTCCAGGGCGTGGATTTCTCCGGCGAGATCGCGCTCTACGAATTGATCAAGCGGATCCGCGACGACATCGGCTGCGGCATTCTGCTGATATCCCACGACCTGCATGTGGTGATGGCGGCGACCGACCGGGTGCTGTGCCTGAACGGCCATATCTGCTGCCAGGGCACGCCGACCGCCGTCGCCTCCAGCGCGGAATACCAGACATTGTTCGGCAGACGCGCGGCGTCGACGCTGGCGGTTTACGAGCACGATCACGACCACACCCACCTGCCCGACGGGCGGGTCCGCCATTCGGACGGCACGGTGACCGACCATTGCCATATCGAAGACGGCCACCATCACGATCATCCGCACGGGCATATCCATCCGCTGACGCCGGAGGAACCCGGTGACGCCGAAGACCGCCGGAAGGAGACGCACCATGCTGGATGACTTCTTCATCCGGGCCATGCTTGCCGGGATCGGCGTGGCGGTCGTGGCAGGGCCGCTCGGCTGTTTCATCATCTGGCGCCGGTTGGCCTATTTCGGCGATACCCTGTCGCATGCCGCATTGCTTGGCGTGGCGATGGCCTTCCTGCTGGATATCAATTTGACCATCGCGGTCTTCCTGGTTTCGGCCTCCGTCTCGATGGCGTTGCTGTTCCTGCAGCGCAGGGCGACCGTATCGTCGGATTCCCTGCTCGGGCTGCTCGCCCATTCCGCCCTGGCGCTCGGCCTCGTGGTGCTGGCCTTCCTGACCTGGGTGCGGGTCGACCTGATGGGCTTTCTTTTTGGCGATATCCTCGCCGTTTCGCGGATGGACATCCTCGTCATTTATCTCGGCGGGGCGGCGGTGCTCGTCGTCCTGGCGCTGATCTGGACGCCCTTGTTCGCGGCCACGGTCAACCGGGAATTGGCGGAAGCGGAAGGCATGAATCCCGAGCGCGCCAATATCGTATTGATGCTACTGATGGCGACGGTGATCGCGATTTCGATGAAGATCGTCGGCGTTCTTCTGATCACCGCGATGCTGATCATACCGGCGGCGACGGCACGGCGTTTCGCCGCGGGGCCCGAGCAGATGGCCGTCATTGCCGCGGTTGCCGGGGCGCTCGCTGTCATCGGCGGGCTGTTCGGATCGCTTGAATGGGATACGCCTTCGGGGCCGACGATCGTTGTCGCGGCGCTCTTCCTGTTCATCATCAGTTTGTCGCCGCTGCCGCGTTTGCTGGCATCGCTCCGCAAAACCGGGGCGGTGGCGGTGAAGGAGGGCAACTGACATGGCCGCGGAAACGCCTACGGTCGCCGACCTTACCAAGAATCAGCAACTGGTGCTGGATGCGCTTTCCGGGGCGGATGGTCCGCTCAGCGCCTATACCATCCTCGACCGGTTGCGCGAACGGGGATTCCGCGCGCCGCCGCAGGTCTATCGGGCGCTCGACAAGCTTGTCGAACTCGGCATGGTCCACAGGTTGGAAAGCCTGAACGCCTTCGTCGCCTGCCGCCATCCGGGCTGCGACACGCATGAGGAAACCATCGCCTTTGCGATCTGCGAGGATTGCGGCCAGGTGGCGGAAATCTCGGACGACGCATTGTCCGACGAATTGAGCAAGATCGCGGGCAGGGCGGGCTTCCTGCTGAAGAAATCCACGGTCGAATTGCGCGGCGTCTGCGGCGCCTGCCGCGGCGGTGGATCCGCCTGACTAGCCGTCCTGCGGCAAGGTCAGCAGGTTCAACTCGCCGGCGCCTGCATCCCGGACGATTTCCATCACCCGGATGATCTCGGTCGCCTTCGATCCGCCGTCGGCCTTCAGGCGCAGGACGGCCTCCGGCTTGTCCCGTAAACGGCCGGCAAGAGCCTTTTCCAGTTCCGCCTCGGTCAGGACCTCTCCGTCCAGGGCGAGTTCCCCGTCTGGGCCGACCAGCAGGATCAATGCGCTGGCCTCGTCGTTCACGCCGCTGCTGGAGGACGGGGGTGAGATCTCGAACGGATCGGGGGAGGCGAGCTTTCCCGCGATCATGAAGAAGATCAGCAGCAAAAAGACGATATTGATCAACGGCATTACCGCATCGTCGTCGTTGCGGGGGCGTCGCGTGCCGTTGGGGCGGGGTTGTCCGATGCGCATGGGGCCGTCCTAGTCTCCCGCCGCCTTGATCAGCGATATGGCCGATGCGCCGGCGTTAGTCAGGGCGTCCAGCACGATGATCGTTTCCTGCAGAGAAATCTCCGGCGCCGGCTTTATGAAAATCCCGCGGTCCGGTGTCTTGCTGAGATGTTCACCGACCCTGCCGACAAGCTCTTCCAGGGAAAGCGGCAAACCTGATAGGCGCAGGCCGTCCGCGCGGATTTCCACCAGCAGGGACCCTTCGATGCCGCCGGCGCGGCCCTTGGCCTCCTTCGGGGCGTCGAGGGTGATCGCCCGCCATTCCAGGAAGTTGGAGGCGAGCATGAAAAAGACCAGCAGAATGAAGACCACGTCGATCAGCGGCGTCAGGCTGATCAAGGCGCGCCGCCTGGGCTGCGGATCAACCGGCATGGGCCGTTCGCGCCGCGCGCAGAACCGGCGTCTCATCCGTTTTGATGGCCAGGGGATCGCCGAACAGTTCCGCCGTGAAGACCTGCGTGACTATTGTGTTCATGTCATGCGCAAGGCGGTCGACCTTCCGTTCCAGCCAGTTCAGGGCGACAACAGTGGGAATGGCGACGGCAAGTCCCACGGCCGTCGTCAGCAGCGCTTCCCAGATGCCGCCGGACAGAATGGCGGGGTTGACCCGGTTGCCTGCCTGCTCCAACTGCTGAAAAGCGGAAATCATGCCCAGCACGGTTCCAAAAAGGCCCAGCAACGGGGCCAGCGAGGCGATCACCTCCAGCGGACGGAACCAACTGCGCAGGGATTCCAGGACCTCGGCGGCCTGACGTTCCAATTCCTCCCGGATCAGGGCGTCGGGAAGTTTCCGGGCGCGGGCGCGAAAGGCGACCAGCAGCAATCGGCAAATCGGGTTGCCCGCATTCTCGGTCAAAGCGATCGCCTCGCCCAGGTTTCCCCGGCGATAGTGGTGGATCGCCCTTTGGGCCGCCGCGCTGTCCCCGATCCGGGCGCCCCGGAATTGGATCAGCTTCACGATCACGACCGTCAGCGCGACCAAGGACAGAGCCGTCAAGAGGATGACGACCGGCCCGCCGGCATCGATCAGCGATAGTATCTCCTGGAACGAGAATGTCTTGCCCAACTCCGCCGTCATGGTTGCCTCGATCTCCATCCACTCCCCCACACAGCTGGCTTCCGGGTTTTTCCAGGCGTAACATTACGCAAATGCGAATTAATCGCAACAATAATCTAGAAAAACAAGGGCCTTTGATCTCTCAGTGGGCGGGTAGGGGAATGGCCCCTTCCGCTTCAACACGCTCCGGTTCTAGTTTTTTCCTGCCAGTGAGTATTCGATAGGAAGGACAACATCCAAATAGTCGCCGGGCATGTCCTTTGGAAAAACCGGCAGAGGGGCCGCGCGGACCAGCATCTGCAGTGTGGCTTCGTCGAGCAGTCCGTGGCCCGACGACTTCCTGATCTCCTGCGCCAGGATCTTCCCGTCGCGCCCGAACCGAAAATAGAGCACGGCCGATCCCTGCATGCGCTTGCGCCGCGCCAGTTTGGGATAGTCCTTGTGGCGTTCCAGCCATTCGCGCAGCGTTCTAGCGTAATCCGGAAAAGGGGTCAGGACCGCGGCACCGCCGGTCGAACTGCGCGTGTCGGCCGCTGATCCGGCAGGGGCTTCGGCAGCCCGTCCCGACCCGATCGGCGCGGCGGGCGCGGAAGCGGGGGGCGCCGTTTCCGCTGTGGCGTACTGGTTGGCGGACTGTGGTGTCTGCGCGGTTGTTGGTATCCCGGATACGCCCTCCTTTTCCGGTATTCGGACAGGTTTGGTTGGGGTGGCGGGTGCCGGTTCCATCATCGATTCCACGGTCTCGTTTTGCGCCGTCACAGGCTTTACCGGAGGCCGGGGCTGCACAATGCCTCCCTTCGCCGGTGCGGCTGTGACGGCGAGGGTGGGTTCGACGATGGGAATCAATTCGGGTGGCTGTTCCGTGACGGTGGGAACGTCAACGGCGTCCTCGATTGGGACGGCAGGGGCAATTTCAGCGACCGTGAGTGTCTCGGGGGGCGGTGGTGCGAAAACCGGTACCTCGTTGCTTTCCGGCGGCCGCGGCGAGGCGGCCGGCACGATCGGGATCCGTGAACTGGCTTCTTCGACGGGAACGGCTTCCGTGGGGATGGGGTCCGGCACCGCATTCTCCGCGCCGGCGAGGGATGCTGTCATGGCGATGGAAATGCTGGTCCCTCCCACCCCCGGTGCTTCGGCTTTGTTTTGGTGGCTGTCCGGCCATTGCAGGAAGACGGCGGCGTGCAGCGCGGCAGCGACGGTGAACGCGACCAGCCAATGCCGGGCATCGACCTCCAAGGACTCAGAGACGGGAAGCGCGTATGTCATCCGGGCGGCATCTTCTTCGCCAGTCGGTTCGAACAGTCGGGTGCTGTGCAGCCGACTTTCCGCGGCACCCGAAGAAAACACCGTATAATGCGAGTGACAATCAATAGCAATAATGCTGGAAGGCCTGCCAAATGCCTTTTCGGTTTCTCGCGAAATTTTCGGCATATCGCGGTTTGTTGCTCAAGGCTGCCGGCCGGATAGGGTATAGTCGTCTCAAGGTTCTGGTTGAAAAGGACTGATCTTTACCGGCGGAGGAAATTGGGGCGGCGCGGCGAAAGAGAAGATGCCGCGCTGGAGTGCGACCAAACCACGGTGAGGAGGGTCAGGTGCCCAAACGGAATGGCAAGACATTCGAGAAGTCGGTCAACTTGGCGCTTCAGGGGGGCGGGGCGCATGGCGCTTTTACCTGGGGGGTGCTGGATCGGATACTGGAAGACGGTCGGATCTATATCGAGGCGATCAGCGGGACCTCGGCCGGGGCCATGAACGCTGTAGCGGTGGCCGACGGATTGATGCGGGGCGGCGAGGACGGTGCGCGCCAAGTTCTGCACGATTTCTGGAAGGCGGTCAGCGATGTCGGCCGGATGAGCCCGATCCAGCGAAGCGTCATTGATGTCTTCATGGGGAATTGGAGCTTGGAAAACAGCCCGAGCTATATGTTCTTCGACCTGCTCAACAGGGTTACCTCTCCCTATGATATGAACCCGATGAATTTCAACCCGCTCCGCAGTATTCTGGAAAGTACCATCGACTTTGACAGCGTCGAATCCTACAACAAGATGCATGTATATCTGTCGGCGACGAATGTCGAAACAGGGCGGGTGCGCGTCTTCAACCGGGAAGAAATCACCAGCGACGTCGTCCTCGCATCTGCTTGTCTTCCCTTCATGTTCCATGCGGTGGAAATCGAAGGGGTGCCCTATTGGGATGGCGGCTATATGGGAAACCCGGTGCTTTTCCCGTTCTATCGAAAAAGTATGTCCGACGACATCGTCATCGTTCAAATCAATCCGGTTGTGCGAACGGGCACGCCCCGCAGCGCGCGGGAAATTTTGGACCGTGTGAATGAGATCACCTTCAACAGCAGCATGTTGAAGGAATTGCGCGCGATCGATTTCGTCCATCGACTATTGGAAGATGAAGCCCTGGATTCCGGCAAATACCGATATCCGTTGGTCCATATCATCGAGGCCCATGAATACCTGCAAGACCTCGGCGCGTCGTCCAAGCTGAACGCCGAATGGTCATTCCTACGGCATCTGTTTGAAATAGGGCGCAGCGCCTCCGGCGATTGGATAGATCGCAACTTCGATCGCCTGGGCCAATCATCGACGGTCGATATCCGGGCCATGTTCCAGGGGGCCGGGGCGCAACACCACGGCTGACCGCGAGCTGGAGTTCGAAGGCGCGCAACACACCGGGTCATCGGTCGGCGTAACGGTCCGGTCTTCAGATGCCGCCGTCTCTTGGGCATGCCGTATAAGCAATGATAATCAGTTGCAACTGGGGCCGGGAGGCGATATTCACCTGGGGCAAGAGGTGGCGCCGCTGTGCCAGGGGCGTTCGGAAGGCCGCTCAGCCAAGTCGACGAAAGTCGGGCGGCCCAAGGCAAACAGGCGGATATCCGGACTTTAATCGCGAATGCGTGGCAATCGCATTATTATGTGTGAGCCGAAGGGGAGCCCGCCGGCGGCGCGACCGGCCCGTGGTGGCGGGTTCGATGACCAAACGGCCAATTCGGTCAAATGATTGGGGCGGAAGGAGAGTGGAATGATTTTGATAACGTCGATTGGCGGTCGGGGGATCGCCACCGGCCTTGCGGCGGGCGCGCTGGCTGCCGGTCTGTTCGCGGGCCAGGCCGTCGCGGCGGGGCCGTCTGCGCAAGACGTCCTGAACACCTATGCCGATATCGCGCTGGCGGGGTTCGAAGATTCCTTGACGACCGCCCATGCGCTGGACGCCGCGGTGGACAAGCTGATTGCGGCCCCCAGCGAGGCGACGCTGCTTGCGGCGCGGACCGCCTGGATCGCGGCGCGGGCGCCCTATCAGCAGACGGAAGTCTTCCGTTTCGGAAATCCGATCGTCGACGATTGGGAAGGGCGCGTGAACGCCTGGCCGTTGGATGAAGGGCTGATCGACTATGTCGATGCGTCCTACGGGTCGGAGTCCGACGAGAACGGCCTTTATACCATGAATGTCGTCGCCAACCCGTCATTGACCATCAATGGTCAGGCGGTGGACGCTTCGGCCATCACGCCGGCGCTGCTGTCGGAAACGCTGCATGAGGCGGAGGATGTCGAGGCCAATGTCGCCACCGGCTACCACGCCATCGAATTCCTGCTTTGGGGCCAGGATCTGAACGGCACCGGTCCGGGCGCGGGCGCGCGGCCGTCGACGGATTTCAACGTCAGCGATTGCACTGGCGGGAACTGCGACCGGCGGGCGGCCTATCTGAAGGCGGCGACCACCCTGCTCATCGCCGATCTTGAGGAAATGGTCGCCAACTGGACCGCCGACGGTGCGGCGCGGGAAGCGCTTCTGGCCGACCCAGCGGCCGGCATCGCCGCGATCCTGACCGGCATGGGGTCGCTTTCCTATGGCGAGTTGGCGGGGGAGCGGATGAAGCTGGGCCTGCTGCTCCACGATCCGGAAGAAGAGCATGACTGCTTTTCGGACAACACCTTCAACTCCCACTATTTCGATCAGATGGGTATCCGCAACGTCTATGCCGGCCGTTATCTGCGTGTCGACGATTCCGTTGTTTCCGGTCCGTCGGTCGCCGGCCTGATCGCCGCGAAGGACAAGGCGCTGGATGCGGAAATCGCCGCAAAGCTGGACGCCACGGTTGCCGCGATGGCGGCGATGAAGGCCCGTGGCGAAACGGTCGAGGCTTACGACCAGATGATCGGTGAAGGCAACAAGGAAGGAAATGCGGCCGTGCAAGCCGCGATCGACGGCCTGGTCGATCAGGCGCGGTCGATCGAACGGGCGGTGGCGGCGCTCGATCTCGGCTCCATCGATTTCGAGGGATCGGACAGTCTGGACAACCCGAACGCCGTCTTCAAATAGGCGCATTGGGTTTTCCACCGGGAAATGCCGGCGCGCGGGCGGGAGCCTGTGCGCCGTCCGCGTTCGGCGCGGAGTTACCAAGCGGCGGTGCTTTATGACGTCTCAGGAGAGAGGCAACGAAGTCGGATGCAGACTTTGCGGTGGAGCCAGCAGGGTGTTGCACGTCATTGCCCTTTCTTGGCTCCTGCTCCTCCTGCCGGCCGTTCCGCTTCGCGCCGACACGCCGATGGCGCGGGACGATTTGACTGAACAGGAGGCCGCGCGCGTGGCGGCGGTCATCGCCACCACGGTGGATTTTTCCGGACCGGAAAAATACGAACGCATGGCCGGCGGCGCCGGAACCTCGTTGGAACCGGTCGATCGGAACGCCTTCTCGCACCCATCGGCGACCCTGCCGGCGGGAAAGCGTCAGGACTTTGCGCTCGGCAACGGGTTGTTTCAGAAACTTTGGGTTTCCGCCCCGTCGTCGACCCAGGCTTCCGACGGGCTTGGACCGCTCTACAACGCCCGGTCCTGTCGGCGCTGCCATGTGAATGACGGCCGCGGCCGCCCGCCGGAGGGGCCGGACGGCAAATCGGCGTCGATGGTCCTGCGCCTATCGGTCCCACCGCGAACGGCGGAAGAAGAGGATCTGCTTCGCCGCAAGGTGCTGCTGCGCTTTCCGGAGCCGACCTATGGCGGGCAGTTGCAGGAACGCGCTTTGCCGGGATTGAACCCGGAAGGCCGCATGACGGTGTCGTACGAAACTGTCGCCGTCGAATTGAACGGCGGCGAAGTGATCCGGCTATGGCGGCCGGTTTATGACATCGCAGACTTGGCCCACGGTCCCATGCGCGACGACGTCATGATATCGCCCCGTATTGCGCCCCCCATGATCGGCCTGGGGCTGCTGGAAGCGATCCACCTGGCGGATATCGTCTCGAAGGCCGACCCGGCGGATCGGGACGGCGACGGCATATCGGGGCGTGTCAGCATGGTGCGCGACAAAACCTCAGGGGAACTCGTTCCCGGACGCTTCGGCTGGAAGGCATCGACGGCCGGGATTGCGCAGCAATCCGCGGAAGCCTTTTCCGCCGATATCGGAATATCGACACCGATGATGCCCGATCCGCACGGGGACTGCACGGAAACGCAGACCGATTGCCGGACCCTGCAATCCGGCGCCCAAAAGCGCCTGGGGGACACGGAAGCGCCTGACCCGATCCTCGACTTGGTCGCCTTCTATGCCGGGAACCTGGCGGTTCCCGCGCGCCGCGATGTCGGCGACCCGGAAGTTCTGAGCGGAAAAGAACTCTTCCATCAGGCAGGGTGTGCCGCATGCCATACGCCGAAATACGTCACCAGCCGCGGGGCCGCCCAGCCGGAACACCGCTTCCAGCTGATATGGCCCTATACCGACATGCTTCTGCATGACATGGGCGAGGGGTTGTCGGACGGGCGTCCCGTGGGCGATGCGTCCGGGGCGGAATGGCGGACCGCCCCGCTCTGGGGCATCGGCTTGACCGAAACGGTCAATGGGCACACCAATTTTCTGCATGACGGCAGGGCGCGCTCGCTGATCGAAGCCATCCTTTGGCACGGCGGGGAAGCGCAATCGGCGCGCGACAGATTTACCGCGATGCCGCCCGGGGATCGCCGAAATTTGATCCGTTTCTTGGAGTCTTTGTGATGAATGGATTTCCTTGGTCTTGCGGCCGCGCGCTCGTGCGTTGGGTCTTCGCGCTCGCGCTCGGCGCCGGGACACTCACCGCCCCTGCCGGTTTCGCCGATGAGCCGGACCTGTCCCCCGTCCTGGTCGAAATGGTCGATGGCGTGATCATTCCCGCCTATGCGGATTTTGCCGCCAAGGCGGATGAAGAGGTCCTGGCCGTGGCCGCGCTGTGCAATGATCCGGGGGAGAATGGATTGGCGGCGGCGCGCAAAGGTTTCGGGTCGCTTGTCGATGCATTCTCAAGGGTCGAGGCACTGCGTTTCGGGCCGGCGCGTGAAGGAAACCGGTTCGAGAAACTCTTCTTCTGGCCGGACCGTCGGGGCCGCGGCTTGCGGCAGGTCGAGGGCCTAATCCGGGAGCGGGACCCCACAGCCCTGGACGCGGATCAACTGGCCGGAAAGAGCGTCGCGGTTCAGGGATTGCTGGCACTCGATTTCACGCTGTCCGACGATGAGGCGGAAAGCGCTTTGCTTCAGAAGGGGAACTACCGGTGCGGCTACGCGCTGGCGCTGTCCCGACGGATCGCGGCGACGGCCCATGAACTGCACGCGGATTGGAACGGTCCGGCCGGTTACGGAAATCAGATGAAGAATGCCGGGCCGGATCAGTTGGTCTACCGGAGCAGCGGCGAAGCGATGCAGGAGATCCTGCGGGCCGCATCGGAAATGCTCACCATCGACAGGGAATTCAAGATCGCCGGTGTCATCGGTGGGAACAGGAAAGAAACGAAGGTGAAGAAGGCGCCGTTTTGGCGTTCCGGCCTTTGGCTTCGCGCGGTCGATGGCAATATCGCCTTCGTGGAGGCCCTGTTCGCCGGCGACACGCTGGCGGCAAAGCTTGACGATGAAAACGAGACGCTTCCGAAGGAACTGCGTTTCGAGTTGGAGCAGGCCCGCAAGGCCGTCGCAAAGGCGTCGGGCCTTCCGGCAAACGACCGAGGTATCGCTGGTTTCAGCGAAGAGGCTTACGGGTTGTTGAGCTACGTTTCCGCACCCCTGCAGGGCGCAGCGGATATCGTGGAAAGCCGATTGCCGCAGGCTTTGGGGCTCGTCCTTGGCTTCAATTCACTGGATGGGGATTGATATGGACGGCTTGTCGATCGACCGACGCACTTTCCTGGTGGGCGCCGCGTCGTTCTCCCTGTTGGCGCTGTCCCCTGCCAATGCCGACGCGGGAAAGCGCATCGCCTTCATCTGCGCCTTGCGGGACGAAGAAGGTTTCGCGGTGGCCGGTCTGTCCGGTACCGGTGAGATTCTGCGTTGCGAACGTCTTCCCGATCGCGCGCACGGCGCGGCGGTTTCGCCGGACGGAAAGACGGCGGTGATCTTCGCCCGCCGCCCCGGCCATTTCATCGGTGTTCTGGACCTCGCCGGTGCTGCGCCGTTCAGGATCATCCCCCCGCGTCCGGACCGCCTGTTTTATGGCCACGGGTTCTTTTCAGGGGATGGCCGGCTGCTCTACGCGACGGAAAACGACTTCGAGAACGAAACAGGGGTTCTCGGCATCTACGATGCCGCGGACGGTTTCCAAAGGGTGGGAGAATTCGCGTCCGGCGGCGTCGGCCCGCACGAGGCGATCCTCATGCGTGACGGAAGAACAATCGTAGTGGCCAATGGCGGCATCATCACCCATCCCGACTATCCCCGCCAGGAATTGAACCTTGCAACCATGGACTCCACGCTCGCGTATATTGATATCGGGTCGGGAGAGGTTTCGGCGGTGCAGCGCCTGTCCAGCGACCTATACCAAATGTCGTTCCGGCATCTGGCTGAAGATGGAAGCGGCGCGATTTGGATCGGCGGTCAGTATCACGGGTCGCCTGCCGATCGTGTTCCAATGGTCTTCGTCTCCATGCCCGGGAAGGGGGTAAGCGCCGTGCCGGCCCCTGACGAGGTTTATCGGAACATGCGTCACTATGTCGGATCGGTTTCGGTCGATCTCCGCCGCGGCCGTGTCGCGACCACTTGTCCGCGCGGTGGCGTATGGCAGGTCTGGGACGCCGCCGGCCGAACGCTGATGTCGGAAAACAAGGCGGCGGATGTCTGCGGCGTTGCCGCCGGGGAAATGGGGTTTGTCGCGGTCGACGGTTTGGGCGGGATCCGGCAGGGCGCCGATTTGCTTTTCAGGCATTCCGGCGTCGCCTGGGACAATCACCTTCTGGCCTTGCAGGGCATGAAGAACATGAAATTCTAATGTATCGTAAGTCGTGGTATGGTGATCGCGACTCGCGTGAAACCTGACCTTAGGTTCCAAGCTGAAGAAAAGGGAAAATCGGATGAAGGGCGACAAGGAAGTACTCAAACACTTGAACGGGATCCTCAAGAATGAGTTGACCGCCATCAACCAGTATTTTCTGCATGCGCGGATGCTGAAGGATTGGGGTTACAAGAATCTCGCCGACACGGTGTACCACGAATCGATCGGTGAAATGAAACACGCCGATATGCTGATCGATCGGATCTTGATGCTGGACGGGCTTCCGAACCTGCAGGACCTGGGTAAACTGAAGATCGGCCAAAACGTCCCGGAAATGTTCGAAGCGGATCTGGCGCTCGAAGAGGCGAATCAGGGAGCGCTGAAGACGGCCATCGTCAAATGCGAAGAAAAGCGGGACTTCGTCTCACGGGAGATTTTCGAGAAAATCCTGGAAGATACCGAAGAGCATATCGATTGGATCGAGACCCAACAGCATTTGGTAAGCCAGACCGGCCTGCCGAACTATCTGCAGGAGCATATGTTCGAAAAGGACGACAGCTAGTCCTTCATTGGCTTTTGCCTGGGCGTTAGTCCCTCAGACGGTATTGCGGGGCGGTGCCGGCTTCGGCGCCGTCCCTTTCATTTGCGAGGAAATCTTTCGCATCCTCCGCCAGGAACCCCTTGGCGGGGAGGCTTCCGCGATCCGCGGAGGGCGTTTCCTTGGCGAGGTCCCGCCAGACCTTCGCTGTCTTGAAGATGAACATCGGTTCTACGCCGCCGCGACCCGGCCTTCCCCGTCGGGGATTGCCCAAGTGTCATCGCGGTGATCGCGCATCATTTCAGAGATTTGCTCGGCGCAGCTTCCGCATTGGCGCTCGGCGCCGCAGGCGCGATAGACATCATCGACACAGCCATGACCTTGCGCGACAGCGTCCATCAATTCCCTGTCGCTGAGCGCGTTACAGATACAAATGTACATGCGTTTCCTCCGGCACCGGACGCGATACATTTAGTGATAATGCGAGTGATTGTCAATTGCGCCGTTGCGACGTCGCGGCGGCGTGACCGCACCTTGCCGGCGGGGATCGGTCAGTGACCGGGGGCGGGGCGGCCGTCCGTTTTCATGGCATGCGCCCAGGGCAGAAGGGCCAGACCCATGGCGGTCAGACCGGCGATCAGAAGCCAGGCCTCGTTGACGGCCATCACGAGCCCGGCCTTCTCGAACATCGGCTGAACGAAGGACATCACGTCCGGCGGGGGAACCGATCCGTCCGATGGCACCATGTCCAGCGGAATGCCGACGAATTCCGCCGCCGCCGGGTCTTTCGCAAGAACGCGGTCCCCCAGTTCGGCCGCATGATGCGGCGTGCGCTGCCACAGAACGGTATCGACCAGCGCAATGCCGATCGCTCCGCCCAGATTGCGCATGAGGTTGAAAAGCGCGCTGCCGTCCGGGATGTCTTCCGGCCGCAACAGGCCCAGCGCCAACCGGGTCGGCGGAAGAAGACAGAACATGATCGATACGCCGCGGACGATCTGCGGCCAGAACATCTCGTCGAAATCGGTGGCGGTGGTTTGGAAGCCGCTCATCCCCAGGCCGATCGCGAAACCGACGAATCCGATCCCGCTCAAGACCCGCGGATCGACCTTCCGTTCCAGCTGTACGGCGATCGGGGCGGTGGCCAATTGCGCCGCGCCCGTCACCAGCATGGTCAACCCGATCTCGAAGGGCGCATGGCCGCGGACGAGACCCAGAAAGACCGGCATCAGATAGACCGACGCGAAGAGCCCGATGCCGAACAGGAAACTGAGGCCGCAGGCGACGGCGAAGTTCCGGTCCGCGAAAAGGCGCAGCCTGGCGACCGGCGTCGCGACGGTCAGGCTGCGGGCGACGAACCCGCCGGCCGCCAGGAGCGAAACGGTCAGCAGGGTGAGGACGGGAATTGCCGTCCATCCATCCGCCGGCCCGTCCTTCAGGCCGATCTCGAGGCAGGTGAGGCCGCCCGCCAGCAACAGCACCCCGGCCCAGTCCAGCCGCGCCAGCAGGCCGGGGCGGGCTTCTTCACGCGGGGTGGTTATGGCGGCGACGGCCAGCGAAACAACGCCCGGGCCGATATTGACCAGGAACAGCCATGACCAGTCGAAGGTTTCGGTAATATAGCCGCCGATCGTTGGCCCGATCGTCGGCGCCAGGACGGCCAGCCCCCCGGCGACGGTGGTCGCCATCGCTTGTTGCTTCTCCGGAAACATCAGGAAGACGGCGGAAAAGACCAGTGGGATCAAACAGCCGCCCGCGAAGCCCTGGACCGTCCGGGCGACGATCAACTGTTCGAAGCCGCCGGAATAGGCGCAGCCCAGCGAGGCCAGCAGGAAGATCGACAGGGATGCCAGGAACAAACCCCGCAGGCTCAAGCAACGGGTCAGAAATCCGGTCAACGGGATCGCGATCACCTCGGCGATCAGATAGGCGGTTTGGATCCAGCTCATCCTGTCGGCGGGGATATCCAGCGCCGTGCTGATCGCCGGCAGAGAGGTCACGACGATTTGAATGTCCAAGATCGCCATGAACATGCCCAGGCACATGGCGACGAACCCTATCCAGCGGGCGGTATTCACGAACATAGCGGCCTTGCGCCTCGCGGAGTCTCGGGATGCGGCTGCGGTTGTTTAGCACAGGAGTCGGCCCTGTGCGCTATTCGGTCTTTTCATAACGGACGGCGAGGTATCCAATGCAATTCATCCGTTACGGTGACTTCCGGCTGTGCGTATTCGATGGCCGGGACCGTGGCGGTCGCGCATAGACCTCTCCGGGGATTTCCACCATGCCGCCTCGCGCACATCCTCATCTGCTCGATCTGCCGATCCTGCCGATCGGCGAAAGTTCCGTGCCGGGGGCGAAGCGGATCATTCCCTTGGCGAATAACGAGGCGACGGAACCTCCCTCTCCCGCGGCCCAGGAAGCGGCCCGAAGGGCGATGGCGGGGGCGAATTTCTATCCCAGCGTGACCCATTCCGAATTAAAACAGGCAATCGCCGCCGCGTATGGGGCCGACCCCGCGCGCATCATCTGCGGCAACGGGTCCAGCGAGTTGATCGCGCTTCTGGCGCAGGCCTATGCCGGTCTTGGCGACGAAGTGATCATCGGCCGTCACGGCTATCTCTATTTCTCGATCTGCGCGCGCATGGCCGGCGCCGCGCCGGTCTATGCGGTTTCATCCGGCGATGCCAATCACCTGAGCTTCGGTCTGCAGGCAGCCTTGGATGCCGTGACCCGCAAGACGCGGATCGTGTTCCTGGACAACCCGTGCAACCCGCTGGGGACATATGTCTCCCGCAAGGACCTGCGCAATTTCCGGGATCGGCTGCCCGAAGACGTGCTTCTGGTGATCGACGGCGCCTATGCGGATTACGCGACGGCGGATGACTTCGATCCGGGCGACGAACTGGTGCTTGCGGGCGAGAATACGGTCGTGTTGCGCACCTTTTCCAAGATCTACGGCCTCGCGGGGTTGCGGGTCGGTTGGGCCCATGCGCCTGCCTCGGTGGCGGAAGTGCTTAACAAGGTGATGCGGCCGGGAAATCTGAGCAGCGTGTCGCTGGCGGCGAGCGAGGCGGCGGCGAAGGAACAAACGCTGGTCGACGACAGGCGGGCGCGGAATGCCCGGGTCCGGGACGCCTTTGCCGCAGCGCTCGAAAAAGACCTCGGATTCACGGTGCTGCCGAGCCAAGCGAATTTCCTGCTGGTGACGCCGCCGCCCGCCGCGGCGCTGCATGCCCCGGCATTGTATCAAGGCTTGATGGCGCAGGGTGTGCTGGTAAGGCCGATGGGCCCCTATCAACTGCCCGGCAGTCTGCGGATCAGTATCGGCACTGATGACGAAATGGAGATCGCCCTGGCAGCGATCAAAAAGCTGGAGGTCTCATGAGCGCGACGGAACAGGCATCGAACGAGAACGCGGCCCGGTCGGGCGGGCTCCCGGACGCCGGCACTTTGGAGGCCGCGGAAGTCGTTCTGCCCTGCAAGGATTTTGACGGCTCGCTGGATTTCTTCCGCCAGAAATTGGGGTTCAAGATCGAGACGATCTATCCCGCGGACCGTCCGACAACGGCAATCATCTTCGGCCATGGGGTCAGGCTTCGCCTGGAACGCGGTTCCGAACTGGCGCCGGTCACCCTGCGCCTGACCAGCAATGACCCGGAATTCGCGGCGCCGGTCGACATGACCGCTCCCAACGGCGCGCGGATCATCGTGGCGCCGAAGGACAAGGGTTACGTCCTGCCGCCCGTGGACCAGTCCTTCGTCTTTCAGCCGATAGGCGAAACGCCGAATTGGGGCGCCGGCCGCGCGGGCATGCTGTATCGCGACCTGATACCGAACCGGCAGGGCGGGCGTTTCATCGCGTCCCATATCCAAATTCCGTCCGGCGGACCTGTTCCGGACTATGTGCATTTTCATAAAGTCCGGTTTCAGATGATCTACTGCAAGGCTGGCTGGGTCCGGCTTGCCTATGAGGATCAGGGCGACCCCTTCATCCTGAAGGCGGGCGATTGCGTGCTGCAGCCGCCCGAGATCCGCCACCGGGTCCTGGAATGTTCGGATGGGTTGGAAGTCGTGGAGATCGGTTGCCCGGCGGAACACCCGACCATGGTGGACCATGCGATGACCCTGCCGACCGGCAAGACCGATCCCGACCGCGATTTCAACGGACAGCTGTTCGTGCGGCATGAAGCGGACAAGGCGGAATGGCATCCGTGGCGTTTCGACGGGTTCGCCTATCGGGATCTGGGGATCGAAGCCGCGACGCACGGCCTTGCCCGCGTCCGCGTCGCCAAGGCCGCGGCAGCTGCGGAATCCGGGGCGCAGACTTCGTCGCATGGGGGCGAGTTCCTGTTCCTGTTCGCGCTGTCCGGCCATGGGGCTCTGTCGGTCGAGGGGGAGGGCGACTTCGATCTGTCGCCGGGCGATTCGACCGTGATTCCGGCCGGCGCGGCCTTCAAGGTGGACAGCGCCGCCGATGGTCTGGAGCTTCTCGAGGTCGGGATTCCCGCCGAAGCCTGACGGCTCGGGCCGGCATGCCGTCTTGAAAGCGGGGCGGTTCCTCCCGATTTGTCGGGAAACGCGAAAAATCCCGCACATCGCCGGTGGTATGCGGATTGCAGGCGGATATGCTGGCGAAAGCCGATATGGAAAGGCTATAATTGTGTTGCTTGCTGCGGATTGTCTCGATCCGCAGCAACGTAGGCGATTCCGGATGCGCCGTGTTCGGATGCCATGATTGATGGATCAGAGTGAATGAAAGCCAGTATGCTTGGTTTCCGAAATCTGCTTGGACGACGCCGTGGTCTGGTGACCGCCGTCCTGATCGGTGCGGTCCTGGGATGGGTCGTCGGCTGCGTCAACGCCGGATACCCTGCCGCGGACGCACGGTTGGCGGCGAACAAGCTTGAAAAGGAAATCATGGCGCTCAGGTCCGACGCCGCGCCGACCGGTGTGGTGGGACATGATCTGCGCCTGTTCGAGCGCGTGTTCGACCTGGTGAAGGAAGACTACGTCCATCCCGTCGATGACAATGCGCTGATGGCCGCGGCGACGGAAGGCCTCAAGAACGCATTGGCGGAACAGGGCGACCTGCCGCCCGACCAATTGGTCGGCGTCGCGGCGAAGGCGATGCTGAGTTCCCTCGATCCCTATAGCGAATACATGGATCGCCGGGCCTTCCAAAGCCTGCGCGAGGAAACCAAGGGCCGTTTCGGCGGCCTGGGCATAGAGATCACGAAGCGGGACGGTCCGCTGAAGGTCGTCAGCCCGATCGAAGGCACGCCGGCGGAGCGCGCCGGCCTGATGCCGGGCGATATCATCACCCATGCGGACGGCACGCTTATCGAACCGCTCAGCCTCGTGGATGCGGTCGATCTGCTGCGCGGCGAGCCCGGCACATCGGTCCTGCTGACGATCGCGCGCGCCGGGACGACGGATTTCGATGTGAGCGTCCGCCGGGAACTGATCAATGTCGTTTCGGTGAAGAGCCGCCTTGAAGGCGACGTCGGCTATCTGCGCATCAGCAGCTTCAGCGAGGATACGGGCGCCGATCTGGCGGACGCCATCCAGAAAATTCGCGATGAGACGCAGGACAAGGTTCAGGCCTTCGTCCTCGACCTCCGCAACAATCCGGGCGGATTGCTGACCCAGTCGGTGCGGGTGGCGGATTTGTTCCTGGATGCGGGCCTCGTCGTCTATACCAAGGGCCGCGACCACGAGCAGCGCTTCGAGAGCCATGGCGGCGACCTGATCACCGAACGGCCGCTCGTGGTGTTGATCAACAAGGGCAGCGCCTCGGCCTCCGAAATCGTCGCCGGCGCCCTGCAGGACCGCCGCCGCGCGGCGTTGGTCGGTGAAAAGAGTTTCGGCAAGGGCTCGGTGCAGACGATCTTCGATCTGCCCGACCGGCGCGGCATGAAACTGACCACCGCGCTGTACTTCACGCCGAACGGCCATTCCGTCGAAGGCGGCATCGCGCCCGATGTCGAGATCAGCGACAATCCCGATACGGAAGAGGACGAGCAGCTCCGCCGGGCCTTGGCGCTCGCGATCGAACTCGCGGGCGGGCCGTCGGTCTATTGGAACAGCGGCGTCGTTCAGTAAGAACGGCGCCGGCAAGCTCGTGGCATCCATCAAATATCGCTTGCTCGCCCCGGACGAAGTCCCGGAATTCACGGATCTTTGCGCGGCGATGGCCGCCTTTCACGGTGTGCCGGAACCGCTTCCGCGCGCGCAATGGGGCGAACGCCTTGCCGCGGACGGCCCCGGAGGTGCGAAACGCTTTGAGGCGGTCTGCGCCTTCGACGCGGGCAAAATGGTCGGCTTCCTGCTGTTCGGCCCTGTCTACGAAGCCCTGTTTCCCGGCAACGGGGCCTTCATCCGCGACGTATTCGTGCTGGAAGAATATCGGCGCAGCGGCATCGGCCGGAACATGATGGCCGCCTTCGCCAAGCTTTGCCTGGAACGCGGTTGGCGGCGGGCCGATTGGCATGCGGCGCGGCTCGATTTCGACGCCAGGACCTTCTTCGACATGCTCTGTACGGACAGTTTCAAGCTCGACCGCCTGTCCTACCGGATCGAAGGGGACGAGATTGCCGTCCTGGCGGCGAAAGCGGACATGGATGAGGCGGCGGAGGATGCCGGGTAGGGTTGATTGCGGTTACCGGGGGGCGACCATTTATCAATAGTCCATTTCCCCCGGAAGGCCGGTCTGCCCTTGAGATGGAGACCACAAACTGTGTAGGGTGTCCGAAAGGTTCGACGGTGGCAAAGCCACAGGATTGAACGTTTTCTGTAACATTTTCCGTGGCAGGGGCGGGGCGTTGCGCCGACCGCATCCCGTTTATTGATTAGGGGTACGATTATGACCGATTTGGGGAACTCTCCGGCCAGCCGTGACATCGCCTATGTCATGCACCCGTATACGAATCTGAAGAAACACAAGGAAACGGGTCCACTCATCATCGAACGCGGCAAAGGCGTCCATGTCTACGATGACAGCGGCAAGGAATATATCGAAGCGCTCGCCGGTCTGTGGTGCACCTCGCTCGGCTTCAATGAGGAGCGCCTCGTCAACGCGGCGACCGAACAGCTGCGGAAGCTGCCCTATTATCACATTTTCGCGCATAAGAGCACGATGCCGGTCATCGATCTGGCCGAACGCCTGATAAAAATGGCGCCGGTTCCGATGTCGAAAGTGTTCTTCGCGAATTCCGGCTCCGAGGCGAACGACACGGTCGTGAAGCTGGTCTGGTACTATCACAACGCTATCGGGAAGCCTGAAAAGAAGAAGATCCTGGCTCGGATCAAAGGCTATCACGGGGTCACCGTGGCCGCCGCCAGCATGACCGGCCTGCCCGCGAACCACGCCGATTTCGATCTGCCGATCGCCAACATCATGCATGTGGACTGCCCGCATTACTGGATGTTCGCCGAAGCGGGCGAGAGCGAGGAGGATTATGCGACGCGCCTGGCCGCGAATCTGGAAAAGCGCATCCTGGACGAAGGCCCCGAAACCGTCGCCGCCTTCATCGCCGAGCCGATCATGGGCGCCGGCGGGGTGATCCTGCCGCCCAAGACCTATTTCGAGAAGGTCCAGGCGGTCCTCAAGAAATACGACGTGTTGATGATCGCCGACGAAGTCATCTGCGGCTTCGGGCGGACGGGGAATGCCTGGGGCTCCCAGACCTTCAACATCCAGCCGGATATTCTGAGCTGCGCGAAGGCTTTGTCCTCGGCCTATCTGCCGATTTCGGCGGTGATGGTGAACGACAAGGTAGCGGATGTCGTCTCCGACAATTCCGGCAAGATCGGCACCTTCGGGCACGGCTATACCTATACCGGCCATCCGGTTTCGGTCGCCGTCGCGCTGGAAACCCTGAAAATCTATGAAGAGCGCTCGATTTTCGACCATGTGAAGGCGGTCGCGCCGCGCCTGCAGGAAGGGCTGCGCAAATTCGCCGACCATCCGCTGATCGGCGAAGTTCGCGGAACCGGCTTGATCGCCGCGCTCCACCTGGCCAAGAACAAGGAAACGCGGGAGATGTTCGATCCCGCGCTCGCGGTGGCCCCCTATCTGTTCGGCCGGATCCAGGAACACGGCGTGATCACCCGGGCGATCGGCACCGATGCGGTCGCCTTCTCCCCGCCGTTGATCATCAACGAAGAGCAGTTGGATCAGATCGTGGACGCCGTTGGCAAGGGTTTGGAGGAAACTTATGCTTGGCTGAAGGGCGCGGGGCATTTGTAAGGCGGGTTGGACTGGCGCGACAATTATTCCATGTGCCATCCCGCTCGTTCACGAATATGTTGCCTTGATCGGCCCTGTTACGCTGTGTACCCGAAAGCGCAACCGGCATTGGGCAATGGGCGAAACGATTGGAATGACTGATGGCATTTGACGGCGATTATCTGGGTTTCTTCCGCGGAAGCCTCGACAAGCTCCGGGAAGAAGGGAACTACCGCGTCTTCGCGAATCTGGAGCGCCGGTCGGATTCCTTTCCCCACGCCAAGCGCCATACCGACAAAGGCGAACAGGACGTCCTCGTCTGGTGTTCGAACGACTATCTGGGAATCGGCCAGGACCCCCGCGTGCGGGAAGCCATGATCGAGACGATCAAGGCCCAGGGCGCGGGGGCCGGCGGGACCCGGAACATCTCCGGAACCAACCGCCTTCACGGGGAGTTGGAACGGCAGCTAGCCTCCCTGCACGGCAAGGAAGCGGCCCTGCTGTTCACGTCAGGCTATGTCGCGAACCTGACGACGCTGTCGACGCTGGCATCCCGTTTGCCGGGCTGCATCGTCTATTCCGACAGCGAGAACCACAATTCGATGATCGAGGGGATCCGCCAGGGGCGCTCGGAAAAGCGGGTGTTCCGTCACAACGACCCGGCGCATTTGGACGCGTTGATGTCGGCCGATGACCCGGCCCGTCCGAAGATCGTCGCCTTCGAAAGCGTCTATTCCATGGATGGGGATATTTCCCCTATTTCCGATATTCTGGATGTCGCCGAAAAGCACAACGCCCTGACCTTCCTGGATGAAGTCCATGCGGTCGGCATGTACGGCGATCATGGCGCGGGGGTCGCGGAGCGCGACGGCGTCATGGACCGCGTGGATATCGTACAGGGAACCTTGGGCAAAGCCTTCGGCGTGATCGGCGGCTATATCGCGGCCAAGGCCGAACTGGTCGATTTCGTCCGATCCTACGGCAATCCCTTCATCTTCACGACCGCCTTGCCGCCGGCAATCGCCGCCGGAGCGCTGAAGGCCATCGAGATTTTGCGTGACGCGAAGGATATCCGGGCGCGGCATCAGGAACGGGCCGCCACGGTCAAGGCGCGCCTGCGCGCGGCGGGAATTCCGATTCTGCCATCGGTGACGCATATCGTCCCGGTGCTGATCGGGGATGCGGACAAATGCAAGAAAGCGTCCGACATGCTGCTGAACGAATTCAATATTTATGTTCAGTCGATCAATTACCCGACCGTTGCAAAGGGGACGGAACGGCTGCGCGTGACGCCCACGCCGCACCACGACGACGAAGCCGTCGACCGTCTGATCGACGCTCTGAACGAAGTCTGGGACGCACTTGACCTGCCGCGCGTCTCCGGTAGGCAGGCGGCGGCCGAATAACCGCTGCCGAAGTGACAGGGGCTTGCGCCCGCAGAAACTTCTCGGCGGGGCGCGCGTCGCCATGCGACAAAAACATTTCGCATTCGAAAAAGACATATCCGCGCGCGTTCCGCCCGGTGGCTCAGGGCAAATTGTTACAGAGTTTTTTCGAGTTTGCCCTGGCCAACTCCCATTTCACTGCGCTAGGGTAATCAAATCAGCCACTGAATAGAGCTGTGCGTGCCGGGAAAATCGGTACGACTCATAATGATGAACAGGAGCATTTTGGTCGCTCGACCCTGGGGAGGGGAAAGGCTGGCCGTTGTGCGAGAGGCTAATTAATTCGGGATGACCACCGACCATATAGTAAGATTCGAAGGCGTTCAGAAAAGTTACGACGGCGAGAGTCTCGTCGTTAAAAACTTGAATCTCAACGTCGAGAGGGGCGAGTTCCTGACAATGTTGGGGCCGTCCGGATCCGGGAAGACCACTTGCCTGATGATGTTGGCTGGGTTCGAACCCGCCACGCACGGTGAGATTTTTCTCAACGATCAACCTATCAACAATGTTCCGCCGCATAAACGTGGGATTGGCATGGTTTTCCAGAATTATGCCCTGTTTCCCCATATGACGGTCGCCGAGAACCTGGCATTTCCGTTGGAGGTCAGGAAGCTTCCAAGGGCGGATGTCGAGGCCAAGGTCAAACGCGCGTTGGAAATGGTGCGTTTGCCGGAATTCGGCGGACGGCGTCCGGCGCAGCTTTCGGGCGGCCAGCAACAGCGTGTTGCCGTGGCTCGTGCGTTAGTCTTCGAGCCTGACCTCGTTTTGATGGATGAACCGCTTGGCGCTTTGGACAAGAACCTGCGCGAGGAAATGCAATACGAGATCAAGCACATCCATGAAAGTCTGGGTGTGTCGGTCGTATACGTCACGCATGATCAATCGGAAGCATTGACCATGTCCAACCGTGTTGCTGTTTTCGACGACGGTGTCATTCAACAGTTGGCAGCGCCCGATGTTCTTTACGAAGAGCCGGTAAATGCATTTGTTGCCTATTTCATTGGTGAGAATAATCGTCTCCTCGGGTCGGTCCGGGAAGTTAACGGCGAGCACTGCACGGTCGAACTCGACGGTGGCGGCGGCATGGTGAAAGCGCTGGCGGTTAACATTGGCGGGGTCGGCAGTAGAACGACGCTCTCTCTTCGGCCAGAGCGAGTCGTTCTCTCACCGTCGGAAGGCACAGTGCCGAACATCCTTACCGGGACTGTTCAGGAATTGATTTACCTTGGGGACCACATCCGAACGCGCATGACCGTCAGTGGCAATGACGAGTTCATCGTGAAAGTGCCCAATGCCCATGGGCATGCCAGCCTTAGGGCGGGCGACACTGTTCAGGTGGGTTGGGTCGCGGAGGATAGCCGTGCGCTGGATGCACCTAAAGAGTATGTCTCGGCGTAAGGCGAACGATGCGACGGCCATGCGGCCGCCGCGTGCCTAGATTTAACTATCTCATAGCCACAGCAACGAACTGGGAGAATAAGTGATGAAAACAGTTCTTCGTACGACGGCGATGGCAGCAGTTGTTTCCGCTGCCGCGTTTGGTACGGCTCAAGCACAGGACCTGACGATCGTGTCCTGGGGCGGTGCCTATACGGCCAGCCAGCAAAAGGCTTATCACGAGCCCTACATGAAGATGAATCCTGGCGTGAATATCATCAATGATGACAGCGCGGCGGAGGGGCTGGCAAAGCTTCGTGCGCAGGTAGAGTCCGGAAACGTTACCTGGGATCTCGTCGATGTGGTCGCTTCTTCCGCGATTACGGCCTGCGATGAAGGCTTGGCGATGGAATTCGATCCGAACGAATGGCTTGCCCCCGCACCGGATGGCACGCCAGCTTCGGAAGACTTTTTCAAGGGAACGCTGACGCCCGGCGGCACGAACTGCTTTATTCCGCAGATTGTGTATTCAACAACTTTCGGTTATCGTACGGACATGCTCGAGAACAAGCCGACAAGCATCGCGGATGTCTTCGATCTGAAGAAATTCCCGGGTAAGCGCTCCTTGGAAAAGAACGTTGCGAACGGGAACATGGAATGGGCGCTGATTGCCGACGGTGTTCCGGCAGACCAGGTCTATGAAGTGCTTTCCACACCGGAAGGCGTTGATCGTGCCTTTGCCAAGTTGGATACCATCAAGGATCATGTCGTTTGGTGGACCAAGGGCGCGCAACCGCCGCAGCTGCTGGCCGATGGTGAAGTCGTGATGGCTTCCGCGTATAATGGTCGGCTGTTCTCCGCCATTGCGGAAAAGAATCAGCCGATTGCGATGATGTGGGATTATCAGGTCTTTGATCTCGACGGTTGGGTGGTTCCGGTTGGCACCAAGAACCTTGAGGCCGTTAAGAAGTATCTCCGCTTCGCCACGGACACGCAGCGTCTTGCCGACCAGGCCAAATATATCTCCTACGGCCCCGCGCGGTATTCGTCCGCACCGCTCGTTGGCAAGCATGCAGACCTGGGCATCGATATGAAGCCTCACATGCCGACGGATCCGAACAATGCCAAGACGTCGTTGAACCTCGACTACGTCTGGTGGGCGGACCATCGTGAAGAGCTGAATGAGCGCTTCAACGCTTGGTTGGCTCAATAGTCCGTAAACGTTTTCGGGGCGGCAGCGTGCCGCCCCGAAAATTCCGGTCGTACCTAGCGACCTACGGTAACCGTATGTATTCAGGCAGAAGGGTGGGATATGGCTGATACCACGATGACGACAGCGGATGGTATACCCCTGAAGGTCAGTCTTCGTAAGGCCCTGATGCGTCAGAAACTGCGTGCGCTATTTTTGGTCGCACCGCTGTTTTTCTTTTTGTTTATCACTTTTGTACTGCCAATTTTGGACATGCTGTTCCGGAGCGTCGACAACAGCATTGTTTCCGACATCCTGCCTCGCACGGTGATGGTTCTGGAGGAATGGGATCCAGACAGTGCAGCTCTTCCGCCGGAAGCTGCCTTCGAAGCGATGGTCAAAGACATTCAAGATGGCTACGAGGAGAAAACCATCGGCAGGGTCGGGCGCCGATTGAATTTCGAGAATCCAGGGATGTCCAGTCTGTTCCGGAAATCGGGACGGCGCACGAAAAGCATCGAAGAAGCGCCGTATAAGGACGCATTGATCGCGATCGACGATAAGTGGGGGGAGCCTGAAACCTGGCGGGTTATCAAGAAGCTGTCGCCCACAATCACCGCCTCCTATTTCCTGCAGGCGATGGACCTTCAGGAAACGGTCGATGGAGACATTACCTGGCAACCGGATGACTATCGGGTCTATCTGAACCTGTTTTGGCGTACGCTCGTCATGAGCGGGATCATCACGGGCTTGACGATTATTCTGGGATATCCGGTAGCCTATCTGCTGGCAACATTGCCATTGCGGACAAGCAACCTACTGATGATCCTAGTGCTGTTACCGTTCTGGACGTCGCTGCTCGTCCGGACCACGTCGTGGATCGCGTTGTTGCAGACACAAGGAATACTGAATGATCTATTCGTATTCCTCGGATTGGTTGACGACGACAACCGATTGCAGATGATCCATAATCAGTTCGGCACCATCGTGGCCATGACCCACATTCTGCTGCCATTCATGATTCTTCCGCTGTATTCCGTCATGAAGACAATTCCACCCTCCTATATGCGGGCTGCACGATCCATGGGGGCAAACCCGGCACTGGCTTTCGTTCGGGTCTATATGCCGAACACGGTGTCCGGCGTCGGGGCGGGGTCGATCCTGGTCTTCATTTTGGCGATTGGCTATTACATTACGCCGGCGCTCGTTGGTGGTCGGACCGGCACGTTCATCTCAAACTACATCGCTACTTATATCAGTGGTGCCGCCCAAAATTGGGGGTTGGCTGCGGCGTTGGGGATCATACTGCTGGCGTTGGTTCTCGTGCTGTACTTGCTCTATGACAAGATCGTGGGCATCGACAACATGAAGCTTGGTTAAGGGGGATAGGATCTATGTCGCTACCGGCTTATGCAGGCCCAGGGGAAACCATTTGGTATTATACCTATCGTGGTATCTGTGCCCTGATTTTCACATTTCTGATCGTCCCCATTTTTGTGATTATACCGCTCAGCTTCAACGCGGAACCGTATTTCACTTTCACGCCGGAGATGCTGTCTTTCGACCCGGCGGGGTACAGCCTGAAATGGTACGAGGAGTTCTTCACTGATTCATCCTGGCGGAACGCGGTTATCAACAGTTTTGTCATCGCAGTCTGTGCGACGCTGATATCCACAACGCTCGGTACTATCGCCGCGCTCGGTTTGTCGCAATCCGCGATGCCTTTCCGGACGGCGGTTATGGCGATGATGATCTCGCCGATGATCGTTCCTCTGATCATTTCCGCGGCGGGGATGTATTTCTTTTACACCCGTATTGGCCTTGGCTCCACTCATCTGGGTGTTATCCTTGCGCATGCGGCCTTAGGAACGCCTTTTGTCGTCATCACGGTAACGGCCACCATGGTCGGGTTCGACAGATCCCTGATCCGTGCCTCAAACAATTTAGGGGCGGACGGCGTCACCACTTTCTTCAAGGTCATCGTGCCCTTGATCCTGCCCGGTGTCATTTCCGGGGGCCTTTTTGCCTTCATCACGTCTTTCGATGAGGTCGTTGTGGTGTTGTTCGTCGGGTCGGTTGAGCAGCGGACCATTCCGTGGAAGATGTTCTCTGGAATCCGTGAGGAAATCAGACCGACCATCCTGGCTGTTGCTACCCTTTTGGTCTGCATCTCAATCTGCTTGCTGACGGCGTTGGAACTGCTTCGCCGCCGCAACGAGCGGATGCGGGGATTGTCTCCCGGCTGAGAAGTCTTAAAGTCGCGTTGTTGGTTGAATCACTTGTTGCGAGTCGTTCGCACAAACACTATGTCTCGCATGGTGCCGGTTCAGCCTCCCCGATGATTGGATAGACGCGATGTATGGCGACAAGTCCCTTACCCCTGCGGAAACCATGCGGCTCGCCGTCTTGGGCGCGCTGACCGAGGGCGAGGTAACCTATTCCGATCTTGCCACCGGTGTGCGCCATTTCGTCGAGCGCATGGTCGGCCCGTCGCTGGAACTGCTGGGTTCTTCGCTGGAGGTCTTGCGGCTCGAAGGGCTGATTGAAGCCGCAGGCGGCGCCAGCGGAGACAAGGCGCCGATGCGGCTGACCCAGGCCGGGCGCGACACATTCGAGAAACTGATGCTGTCGAGCCTCCGCGCGCCATTGAACGATATCCAGCGGCTCGTCCTGGCCCTGAAGCTGCGCTATCTCGACCAATTGCGCTCGGAAGACAGGGCCGACCAGATAGACCTCCTGCTCGAACTGACCGAGACGGAACTGGCGCGCCTGGAAGACCTTCGCAGGTCGGGGGCCAGCGGCATGTTCGCCGAATGGCTGGACCAGGAGATCGCCCATACGGACAAGCGCCGGACATGGCTGCAGTCTTGCCTGGAACGGGCGGAGGCGGACGTTTAGCGCTTGTTTCCGCTGATGGCGCGGTCATGATTTGGGCAACCGAGCAGGACCACGTATCAGGGAGGCTTCCATGTCCTACGAAACCATCACGCTGACCATCGGCGACAACGGCGTCGCCCGTATCGTGTTGAACCGGCCCGACGCTGCGAACGCGCTGGATTTGCAGATGACGCTGGACCTGATGGACGCGGCGATCGAACTCGACCACACGCCTGAAGCGCGCTGCGTCGTGATGGAAGGGGCGGGCGGCCGCTTCTTCTGCGCCGGCGGCGACCTGTCGGCCTTCGAAAAAGCGGGGGCCAAGTCTCCGCAACTCGTCAAGGCGATGACCACCAACCTTCATTCGGCGATGTCTCGTTTCGCCCGGGGCGACGCGCCGGTGATAGCCAAAGTGGCCGGTACGGCGGCCGGGGGCGGGCTCAGCGTCGCGCTCGGATGCGATCTGATCATCGCGTCGGACGAAGCCAAATTCACCATGGCCTATACGCGGGCGGGGCTGTCGCCGGACGGCAGTTCTTCCTTCTACCTGCCACGGCTGGTGGGCCTGCGCCGGGCCTACGACCTGGCGCTGACCAATCGGGTCCTGTCCGCGGCAGAGGCGGAGGATTGGGGCATGATCAACCGTGTGGTTCCCGCCGCCGAATTGGATGCTTTCGTCGATGACATGGCGGCGCAACTGGCCGCGGGTCCGACCGCGGCGTTCGGGCGGACCAAGCGCCTGCTCCTCGAAGGTTCCTCCAATTCCTTTGAAACGCAGATGGAAAAGGAAAGCCGGGCGATCGCGAAGAGCGTCGCCAGCGAGGACGGCAAGGAAGGCCTGAACGCGTTCCTGAACAAACGCAAGCCGGTTTTCAAGGGGCGTTGACGGCTTGAGGGTTTGTCCGCCGCGAAAATCCACCCATATTACTTGACCATGGGGCTGGGAATTGGGACGGCGATCTGGCGATGAGTGAACGGATTCTCCACATCCGGTGTGGATCGGACATACGGGAAAACCTGCGGACCGCCGGTTTCGACGGTGATTTCCTGGAATGGGGCGACCCGGTATGCCGCGGCCCGGTTCCCGCCGGCGTGGCGGAGGACGACTACCGCAGACTGCGCGCCAGATTCATCGCCAACTGGGACATCCTGTCGGAGACCAGGGCTCTGGACCGTTTGGAGTCAGAAGCGGCGGCCCTAGCATCCCTGGATGGATATGACAGTATCCTGCTGTGGTTTGAACATGACCTCTATGACCAGTCAGTCCTGATCGATCTCTTGTCGCGGCTTCGGGACCGCGCCGATTTGCTGACCCGCATGCGGATGATGACGGTCGATCAATTCAGCGGCGAGGACAGGTTCATCGGGTTCGGCCAATTGTCGCCCGACCAGTTGCGCACTCTGCATGGACGCGATGTGGCGCTTTCGGAGGATATGGTCCGGCAGGCGCAGCAGGCATGGGACGCGTTCCGTGCCGACACGCCGGAACCGCTGCACCGCTTCATCACAGGGGACAGCGATGCCTTGCCGTTCCTCAAGGCGGCCTTGCGGCGCCACATGATGGAACTGCCCTGGACCCGGGATGGCTTGAGCCTGACCGAAAGGCTGATGCTGGAAGCCGTTGCCGGAGGGGCCACGACGGGGGTCGATGTCTTCCGCACCATGTACAGGGAGACGGAGCCCGCGCCCTTCCTTGGCGACGTCATGTTCTTCCACGACATGGCCGGGCTGATCGACGCGGCGCAGCCGGCCCTGACCGAAACCGAGGACTGGCGGGACGAATTCACGCTCACCGATTTCGGGCGGCAATTGCTGGCCGGCGAAGCCGATTGGGTCCGGACGAATGGGATCGACCAATGGCGCGGCGGCGTTCGCCT
>Ga0209692_10000945_pt1 | contig 47162 bp, 43 predicted proteins | sample tdDd472_FD_187129 | JGI IMG/M metagenome (GOLD analysis project Ga0209692, IMG submission 187129) | Marine sediment microbial communities from the Atlantic coast under amendment with organic carbon and nitrate - tdDd47.2 (SPAdes)... | ecosystem: Environmental > Aquatic > Marine > Coastal >... | reverse complement strand
GATGGTCCTAAAAGATCCATTAACGGAGTTGCAGTGGTAGTCTCAATCCAGATCCTGAAAAAAGGAATAATATTTTGCTCAGAATCTTTTGTTGATAATTTAAAACCTGCACTGTTGCGAGCATTATAGAGATAGATAAAACCACGTCCATCACCATTTGGCAAATCATAGGGCTTAATATTAGGGATATATTACAACAATGCAATAGCCTGCATTAGCCATCCTGCATGAGGAATCCACTGTTCCCCCCATCTCCATGAATGGTCACCGAGTTCAGCCAGTTCCACCGGAGCAAAATCAATATCATGTTCATCGGAAAACCCCGATGTAATCCCGTTTGCCACTCCTCCGGGATTGTTGATATAGTCCTTTTCATAAAAGGGATTATTCGCTCCATGGCCCTGAAGCATCGACATATTGTAGGGGTTGCAGCCAACTATCCAGTTTATCTGATCCAGGGCATAATTTTTGAGTTTCACAGAGAAGTCACGATCTGCAGAAAAAAGCCGTTTCGTTTTTAACGCAGCTGAAGACAGTGATGCCAACCTCGCATTTTCCCCTTGCCACCAGTATTTCGAAGGATTGTTGTGGGGTACAAAAAAAGCACTTGCTGCTTCACTGTTATCGCCTTTAGTGTACTGTCTGGCATATCCGAAGGGATTATTTACTTCCGATGTAATTGCCAATTCGAATTTCATAATCTCTTCAACAGCTTTTAGTACCCTGGTTTTGACTTCCCCGGAAACTGATGGAGAACACTCGAGGAAACGGATAAGAGAAAGTACAGGAAGACCCGCTTCTGCAGCATGAAAATAGGGTCTTTTACCATCATCGGCACATAACCAGCCACTGAACTTCCCTTCTCTTCTTACACGTCCAATAAGATTAATAGCTCTTTTCTCTGCAGCTTCATAAAAACGAGGTTCTTCTGTTACTTTATATAACTCTGATGCTGCCAGAAGCGCACAGTAATCATCAATTATATTTTCTTTTCCGTCATCGAGGTATTTCAGATTATTCTCTTCGAGGTGATCAAAACCTTTTATGGCAGCACTGAGATACTCAGAGGGTTCATAGTCCCCTTCAATTGTCAGTGAAGCTGTTCTGGCCAGCATTGCTATTGTTACACCACCGCCCTGACGATAAGCAGCTTCATAAGACTGCCAGCGTGTGCCCTCTTGTCCTGTATAAGAACATAAAATTCTTCTGTCCAATTCTTTAGACCACTGATCGAAGAGTGTCATATAGAAAAAGCCACTTTCATTCTGCATTCTCATCAGGAAATCCGCTCCCTGAAGAATCTCCTCTTCAAAGCGCTTATGCATTTCCGAGCCTGTGAGTTTTCCTGAGATTTTTATATCTTCCAGAACATCAATGAGATTCCAGCCAACCATAGGTATCTGCTGAGGATTCATATAATTGGCATAACTGAGATGACTGAGATATTTACTCATATCTCCCGATGCATCGTACCAGCCACCATGGACATCGCGCACTTCATCACTACCGAAAACACCAGCTGTGCGGTCTTTGTTATCATAATTACCGGAGCTGCGCATTGATTTGAAATAGAAAAGCATATCAGAAAGTGTTTTTTCAGAAAGGATATTTTCCCTTATTTCGAAAGTTTCAGATTTAATAAACTTGCCGGCAGTATTTATCAGGAGAAAATAATGTCCCTTTTCTTTGAGCCGGGAAAAGTCAAAACTCAGAAAATTCCAATTCTTCCACTTGTCCACGGAACCGGTGTTCTCAGGTTTCCCTGAATAAACTGTTTCTCCGCTTTCTCTGTTAATTACATATATTTCTGTTTTTTCCAGCTCCTGAGAACCTTCAATAACAGCTTTTTTTCTATCATCAGGCCTATATCCTATATGATTGACAAATATATTCACTTTTTACTCCTGATCTGTTCCAATTATTTTATCTATTTTTACGCAAAAACCTGAGATATTATCACAATAAATCTGGTAAAACAAGTATTTATGCTATTAATTATATAATATTATCAGTGTATAAACACCCTTACATTTTTCTTACAAAGCTTTTACATGGAGCTGAACAATCGGGGTGAAGCGGGAGATATACTCAGTAGTATATTCAAATTGACGAGGGGAAAAATGATGAAAAAATTACTACTGTTTTTTATTTTACCAATAACACTTATGACCGCACAGACAGTTGAGCTGGATGTTTCTGTTACCAATTCATGGCTCTATGCCGGTGAAAACCAGAAAACTTATTTAAAAGTGGGGATGACAGGATTTGAACTGGAGAACAGCAACGATAGAACCGCATCCAATATTGCACTGGTTCTCGATAAATCGGGCTCCATGAGCGGAGATAAAATTGAAAGAGCCATAGAGGCCGCTATGCTTGCAGTAGATATTCTGGGAGAAGATGATATTTTATCCATAGTTACTTATTCCGATACAGTGGATGTTCTCCTTCCAGCGACAAAAGTAAGTGACAAGCTCTCTATTAAACGCAAAATAGCCACCATTCAGGCTGATGGGAGTACAGCCCTTTTTGCCGGTGTCAGCAAAGGATCCGATGAAATTGCAAAATTCTTTGATAGCAATAAAGTAAATCGCGTCATCCTCTTGTCTGACGGACTTGCCAATGTCGGTCCCGAAAGTCCTGCAGCTCTCGGAGAACTCGGTGCATCATTAAGACGAATAGGCATATCGGTAACAACAATCGGTTTGGGACTGGGTTATAATGAGGATCTGATGGTCCGACTTGCTCAGAAAAGCGACGGAAACCATGCTTTTGTTGAGAATTCACGGGATCTGGCTAGAATCTTTGAATATGAGTTTGGAGATATCCTCTCAGTTGTTGCACAGGATGTTATTATAGAGATCGAGTGTGGTGACGGGATTCATCCCGTCAGAATTCTCGGCCGCGAAGCAGATGTGATAGGAAATAAGGTCTATACGTCTCTCAATCAGATTTACAGCAATCAGGAAAAATATTTTCTTCTGGAAGTGGATGTTGATCCTTTTAGCGAAGGTGATAAGATCGGAGTGGCAGATGTTCAGTTGAGTTATAGCAATATGGTGACAAAAAAGAGAGAAAATCTCACAAGTTCGGGATTCATAACCTTTACTTCCGACCGGATCAAAGTTGAAGATAATCTGGATAAGGATACAATGGTATCAGTTGTAACACAGATCGCTGCAGAAAAGAGTGAAGAAGCCCTCAGACTGAGAGATGAAGGAGATATACAAGGTGCACAGGCAATTTTAAATGCCAGTTCAATGTATCTGGCAGAACAGTCTAAAGAACTGGAAGCCCCTGAATTGGCCGGATTCGGTGCAGAGTACGAAGAGGATGCGGAATTACTTGCCGATGAAGAACTATGGTCTGCAACCAGAAAGAAAATGAAGGACGATCAGTATGAAGTTCAGAATCAGCAGAGTTACTAAGGGGAACAGGTGAAGAAAAAACTTCTTCTCGTATTCATTATCATAATAACTATGCCCATCACCGTAATTACGGTGATGGCTATTTTTAGTTATAAGAATAGTGAAATGCAGAAAATGGAAAGAATAAAAGAAGAGGCACGGGAGATATTGCTGATTAATGACAGATTGCTGCAGAACAGGATCAGGCTGATTGAAAATGAACTCGACCTGCTTCCTCTCGATTCTGCAATTGATGTCATTGATTTGCGAGGAAACATGAATAGTGAACGCCTGGTAAAGCAGGCTTTTATAATCAGCGATTCAGATACATTCATCTATCCTTCTGGTGAAAGCGAAATCAGCGGGAGAGAAATGAGCTTCCTCGAAGAAGCTGAAAACATAGAGTTGATCAGTAATCTGAAGGCGCGGATATCACCTGGTGAAAGCAGAGAAAACCAATCGAGCTGGTATACGTGGTTTATGGGTGACGGTATCAATTTTGTCTATTTCACCCCTGGTGAAAATGAGATCAGGGGATTTCTGGTAGAGCGCTACGCTTTGATCTCACAGCTGATAAATGTACTGCCCCAATCGAACTCTGAAGATAAACTATTTAAAATTCAGTTAACCGATGCCAGAGGGAACCTGTTGTACCAATGGGGACAGTTCAATAAAAAAGATAAAATGGAACCATTAGAGGAGTATTCCCTGGCTGAACCTTTGAACTCGTGGAGACTTTTTTATTATTACAATTCAGATATTGATAAAACTGCATTTTCAAGCCAACGAAGTCTGTTAGTTGTAATTGGCCTACTCTTGTTAACTGTCTTAATTATTCTGCTTGCATCGTATTTTTACAGAGAGAACTCAAGGGAAATGAAATTAGCCGGTCAGAAGGTGACTTTTGTCAATCAGGTTTCTCATGAATTGAAAACACCTCTCACAAATATCAGACTATATTCAGAACTACTTCAGAACATTCTGACTGAAAAGAATGAAGTGGATTTTCTCAATATAATTATCAATGAAAGCAGCCGTCTCGGGAGAATGATCAACAATGTCCTCACTTTTAATAAAGGAGAACAGGGTGAACTGAAAATAAAGTCTGAAAAAACAGATATGAATCTCCTCATCAGCCAGGTTCTTGAAAAATTTTATCTTCTTCTTCAAGAGAATGAAATGGAAGTCGATTACAAAGAGCAAATACTTCCTATTATCAGCACAGATTCTGATATGATCGAACAGATACTGGTGAATATTGTCGGGAATTCTATCAAATACGCTTCATCAGGAAAATTTATCTCTATAAAAACTGAAATAACAGCTGAATTTCTCATCATTTCAATAAGAGATAAGGGACCGGGAATCAATGATACTGACAGAGAAAAGATCTTCAAGCCATTTTATCGAATCGACAATTCTCTGTCTCAAAAAAGTTCCGGAACGGGAATTGGACTATCGATAGCCAGAACTCTGGCTAATGAAACCGGATCTGTCTTAAAACTGGATAAAAGCGATATAGGTGCTGTCTTTTCATTATCCATACCACTGTTAAAGGAGTTGCCCTCATGAAAATTCTCATAGCTGAAGATGATGTCTATACAAGAATGGGGCTGGAAGAAATCCTGAAAGGTGAAGGTTACGAAGTGTGCAGCGCAGAAGACGGGCAGAAAGCATTTGAACTCTACCAGATGGAAAAACCGGGATTATTATGCCTGGATATTATGATGCCCCGATTAAACGGTTACGATTTGTGCAAGAAAATCAGAAAACAGGGAGATAATACACCGGTGATTTTCATCAGTGCCAAATCCGAGGAAATTGATAAAGTAGTTGGTCTTGAGTTGGGAGCTGATGATTATATTGTAAAACCTTTTGGTGTCAGGGAGGTGCTTGCAAGAGTAAAAGCGGTTCTAAGGCGATTTTCTCCGGAACCTTCTGTATCAGATGAAAAATTCCTGTTTGGAAATATTGAAATTGATCCTTTGAAACTCAATGGAGTCAATGATGCGGGACAACAGACATTCACTCCGAGAGAGATGAAAATAATTCTCTGCTTTCACAATAATAAAGGAAAAGTGATCACCAGAGATGAACTCTATGACTGCGGCTGGGGGATGGATTACCTTCCGAGTTCCCGTTCTCTCGATCAATTTATCTCACAGTTGAGAAAAAAGGTGGAAATTGATCCTGCATTACCGCTTGTGATACAAACAGTTCCCACTGCAGGTTATAGACATCCCTGATAGATATCATTAATATTCACTGTATGAAAAAGAAGAATCTCTTCTTGTTAACCTGCTGCCTCATGATGACCATCACCTTTGTTTCATGTCTTGTTCCTGAAGATACTGTACAAAATGAAACCGCGCATCAAGAGATAATGGAACATGAAACAGATAGAGTAATAAATATAAAATATAAAATTGATCCCTCCCACGACTTTCAGGGGACAGTTGCCAACTGGTTTGATTTTAAAAGAGCGGCAAACTCTGTAACACTCGATGATGGAACTTATGACCAATACGCCGCTGCTTTTCCGGTAATGGAAAGTCTGGGAATAAAAGGGACATTTTACATCGCCGCACATCTGATTGATCGCGGAGTGTGGAATGATAACGGCACATTAAGGAAAATGATGAGTTGGGACAATGCTGCTAAGATTTCAAAAGCGGGTCATGAAATAGGCAGCCATAGCCTCAATCATTTAGATATGAGTAAAAGTGGTGTAGATCTGGAGGAAGAACTATCTGGCAGCCGTATATATATTGAAAATAAGATTCCAGGAATTAAAGTGGAAACCTTCTGCTGGCCCCACTGGAGAGAGACAATACCGGCTCTCAAAGCTGCTTCGAAAGTTTATATATCAGCCAGAACGGGAAATGGGATCATTTCCTATTATCTTCAGAGAAATGGCGGAATTCCTTCGGATCCGCCTGAAAATATGTTCAAAGTAAATGCTTTCGGTTTTCTCAATTCTCATACAAAAAGAGAATGGAAGGCATTGATTGATGATATTTATGAAAAAGGTTCGTGGTTTGTATCCTCTTACCACGGTGTGGATGATGGATATCTTCCTGAAGATCATCTCGGTTGGAATCCTCTCTCTACAGATCTTTTTACCAGGACTCTAAAATATCCAGTAGAAAAAGGATTCTGGATTGACACTTTTGCCAATGTCTCAAAGTATATCTTCGAGAGAGATAATGCTGTCCTCCATTTAAAAAACAGAGGATTTTCTATTGAATTGACTCTCGAAGATGGACTTGATGATATGGTTTACAATCAGATGTTATCCATAAGTTTCAAAATACCCGAATCCTGGACAATTTTTGAAATAAGAAATGAACATAATGAGATTATCAGCTACAGAGAAGAAGAAAATGTAGTTTTTTTGAATATTTTCCCCGATGGAACCCTATTTGAATTAAAACCTCTATTGACGGAAGGCGAATTGATATTAGAATGAAAGAAGGATTGTTAATTTATATCGGAGGTTGATCATTGGTACCGGAGAAAATTGGTGAAGGTCTTGTAAGGATCGGAGCCATGTCGCAAGAACAGAGAAATCAGGTTATTGAAAAGCAGAAAAGCGGAGACGATCGAATGTTCGGAGAAGTAGCAATCGATTTAGGTTTTATAGACGATGAAGTTATAATGGAGTATATCAACTCCCGATTTTCAGTTTAATTAGTAAAAAGCAGGTTGTGAAACCTGCTTTTATTAGATAAATCCCCGATCAACAACAAGTCTCATGATATAAGTTATTGTATCGAGGTTCAGGTCTTCAGCACAGGAATCTACCATATTTCTGATATAGATCCAATCAGCTTCATTCAGAGGATCATTTACCTCATCGTATTCTTCGTTGAATAGATCAACGATATCAGAGAGATAAAAAGCCGAATCAAAAAGATTTTCACTATTTCCGCAATATTTAGAATAGACTTCGTCGAGTACAGAATCATCAATACTGACATTTTTGTACAGCAATTCCCTGATGTCCTTTTCAACATCTATTTTATTGTCCGCATAATAATTCTTTTTGATTTTTTTTATGCCTCTGTAAAATGGAGATTCCATAATTACCACCTCTATTGTTAAGAGTCATTATCATATATTTTTTTACTTTTTTATGATATAGTTTACTCCATCGATTTTGCATAAGTGGAGGAACCTTTTGAGTTCATATATTAGGCCCAGCTGGGATGATTATTTTATGGAAGTTTGTGAAGCCATTTCCAAAAGAGCTACCTGTGACAGAGGAAGAAGCGGCTGTGTAATTGCTAAAAACAAACAGCTGCTGGCGACAGGATACGTCGGAGCTCCTCAGGGTCTTCCCCATTGTGATGAAGCTGGACATCAGATGAAAACGGTCATCCATGAAGATAATCATGAGAGCCACCATTGCGTCAGAACCGTACATGCAGAACAAAATGCCATCTGCCAGGCCGCCAAAAGAGGGATTTCAATCGAAGGGGCAACTTTGTACTGCAGAATGACTCCCTGCAGAACATGCGCGATGCTAATCATAAACTGTGGAATCATCAGAGTTGTATGTGAAAAGAAATATCATGCCGGTGCCGAATCGGAGCTCATGTTCAAAGATGCCGGTGTGGTGCTTGAATATGTCCATGATGAGGTTCAGGAATATTCGAATCAGTAGAATGGATTTTTTTGTATAAATGCGCGCTGTGCTTACACTTTAATGCTATTCGAAGCTGCGAGTCTCGCTTCTCATGTTCATGATGAGGTTCAGGAATATTCGAATCAGTAGGGGATGGTCGCGACCGTCCCCTACTTATTTATCATTTGGGAATTGTGAATTTTCGTTTCTCTTTTTCTTCGTGTTCCCGATAGTAGATCGCAACGTTTCCGACAACTCTGACCAGGATAGATTCTGTTTTACCGGCTATCACTTTGGCCAGGTCAAATCTCGATTCTTTAAAATCTATAAACTTTACTTTGATCAGTTCATGTATAGCCAAAGCCTCATCAACAGCTTTAATCACACTGTCACTCATTCCATTTCGTCCGATCATAACTACCGGTTTTATTTCATGAGCCTCTTTTGTCAGATAACTTCTCTGATAACCTTTTAATTCCATTTAATAATACTCCGGATGCAATAATATATGAGAACGGGAGATTCAGTCTACACTCTAACCGCTGAGCCTGTTTTTAATTTTGATTAATTCCTTTTTGTTTTTTTGATATATCTCTATAAGGCTGGGATCAAAGTGCTTTCCTTTGCCCTCAAGAATTATCTGATCAATCTTGTCTTCTGGAAATGGATCTTTATAGGGTCTTTTTGTGCCAAGAGCATCATATACATCAGCCAAAGCGACAATTCTTGCTTCAAGAGGAATATCTTCCCCTGACAAAGCTCTGACATAACCTGTTCCATCCCATTTTTCATGATGATATAGAGTGATGTTCTTTGCCATAATATCTATCTCGGGATCATCGAGCATCCGCGAACCGATGACAACATGTTCCTGCATCAGAATAAATTCTTCAGGTGTATATTTCCCGGTTTTTTTAAGAATCTTATCAGACATACCCACTTTTCCCACATCATGGAGAGGTGAGTAGAGTTTAATTCTCTTTATGAAATCTTCATTGCAACCATATTCTTCAGCTATGAGAGCGGCATAAGCACCGACTCTGGCAATATGATTTCCCGTATCTGTATCATTAAAAAAATTGGCATTTTCAAGAGCGTTGACCAGAGCCATTGCAGTCCCTTCCAGCCTCCTGGTTTTTTCATTGACCAGTTCCATAAGCTGAAGCTCTCTGTTTTTTAAGATAAGGTTTTTTTCTTTCAATTCAATTGTTGCCATGCGAAGGCCTATATGGACGGAAACTCTGGAAAGCAGCTCCTGTTTATTGAAGGGTTTGTTGATATAGTCTACTCCGCCGATTTCAAAGGCTTTTACAATATTTTCCGTACCGGTAACAGCTGTAATAAAAAGAATTGGAATTTCTGATGTGACTTTGTTTTTCTTTAATCTTTTTGCGACTTCATATCCGTCCATTTCAGGCATCATGATATCGAGAAGAATCAAATCGGGGATTTCCATTTCAATATGCTCAAGAGCATCTATCCCGTTTGAAGCCAGCCTGATCTCATATTTCTCCTGCTCACCGAGAATCATTGCAAGATACTGCCGATTCGTAGCTACATCGTCTACGATGAGAACAATAGGTTTATTCTTCATCTTCAATCCCCTTCAACATTTCCTCCAGGATTTGAGAGAACTCGGCTTCATTATAAGTATCAGCAGTCTTTTTTATTCTATCGCTCAGATCTTCAAAATCATCACTTATCTTTCTCAATTCTGCACAAATAATCTTTATTTTGTCTGCATTAAACACTTTGATACAATCAGACAGGCCATATACAACCTGTTTAAATTCTTTTTTCTTCTCATCTGACAGATTGTCGGGAATCAATTGAGAAGTTCCCCTTCCACTATTCTGTTCATTAATTATATATGGCATCTTTATATTTACAATAAAACATGAACCGCGATTTTCATTATCTTTCATTATTAACGATCCGCCCAGTAACTCTGTCAGTTTCTGGGCGATTGTCAATCCAAGTCCCAGCCCTTCATATTCCCTGTTGAGGTCTGAGTTTCCCTGTTTATACAATTGAAATATCATTTCTTTTTTACTATCGGGAACTCCGCAGCCCGTATCACAGATTTGGCAGATAAGGGCTCCTCTTTCGTAACTGGTCTCAATAATTATCGATCCCGAATCTGTAAATTTTAAGGCATTTTCCAGAAGCATTTCCAGGATTTCAAATACGACGCCGTAATCACTGTAAATCCTGTAATTTTCGGGAATTGAGTTATTGACTTCAAATAGGAGTTTCTTTTTTTGAATCTGATTTTTGTATTTATTTTTCAGAACCATTAAAAGCGAATCACTGCTGAAATATTCCTTTTTGATTTCAAACTGTCCCGTTTCAATGGAAGAAAAGTCTATCAGCTTTATTGCGAGAGAAAACAATCGGTCGCCATTGTCTTTAATGGCAAGAAGAGCTTCCTTTTTATCCTTGTCAGTCTCATTTTCATAGAGAGTTTCAGCAAATCCCATAATGGCATTGAGCGGAGTCCTGATCTCATGAGAAATATTATTAATCACAATTCTAGTATTTTGAAGAATAGACCTTGAATTCTTTTTTTTTCTTCTTAGAAAATCTAACATCGACGCTCCTGTTGTAATTATAGTACAATAAGTTTCATGAATCTAATACTCTTTACAGATCAGGAAATAAATGCCCCTCTTCCCTATGATGATCCCCGATATATTCATATGAAAAATATTTTAAAAATCGGTCCCGGAGACAGCTTTGACTGCGGAATTATCAATGGAAAATTCGGAAAAGCACAAATTATATCAATGAATGAAGACTGCTTGTCTTTTGATTTTATTGCCTGCGATGAATCACCTCAATTATTCCCTGTGACACTGATTATAGGAGTACCCAGACCTCCTACGGCTCGGCGTCTGCTCAAGGACATGACCGCCACCGGAATCGACCGGATATGGTTCACCGGTACGGAACTTGGCGAGAAATCCTACCTTACCAGTAAAATATGGAAAGACAAAAAATATATGGAGTATGTTATTGAAGGTGCTCAGCAGGGCGAATCAACTCTATTACCGGAAATCAGTAGATTCCACAGCCTTAAAGGTTGTATCAAAGAGCTTGAAGATGAAAAAAAATATGCCCTTGATAACAATGAATCGACTTTGGCAATAAGCACATTGCCCGATTGTAAAAAGAGGATGGTTTTAGCTATCGGTTCAGAGCGGGGATGGACTGAAAATGAACGGAATCTATTAAAGAAAAATGATTTTACTCTTCTTTCCATGGGGAATAGGGTCCTGCGTACAGAAACAGCCTGTTCCATGGGAATCGGTTTCATTCTCGCTGCTGCAGGTTATATTTAAAAAAATTCTGTTGTTTTTTAAACTTATACCCTATAATGGATTAGCCATCAGGAGTTAGTTTATGAAAACAGTTCGCCTTATTGCAGTAATCCTAATCATTTCATATATAAATATCAATTTATCTGCTGAAAACAGTGTAAAACAGGATAACTCCGTTCTGATCCATTGTGCCTACAGCAATGATGAACAATTACAACTTGTGGCATTGGATTCTCTCCTTGCAAAATACAAGCAAGATGGCTCATTGAAAAAAGAGATGATTCAGATACCGATAGATCTTGCACAGGAAGTTTCCACTATCGAAACCGGCGAAAATCCGATAGTGCAGTTGAAGGCTATAAAAATACTTGGAGAAGTCGGTGGGCAGGACGCTTTGAACGGGATCTCTAATCTTTTAATGTCCTGTAATAATTCTCTTATTCTATTGGAAGCAGTGAATTCATCATCACAAATCACCGCCGATGATTACAGATATTTTATCAATGCACTGGGAACAGTTATGAAACAGCAGCATTCGCTTTTCAAGGACAGTGGATTTGCCTATGCTTCCCTATCGGCTATTGATAATATAACAAAGAAAACGGGCAATATCCTCACTTCCGAAGTACTCGGCATCATGATGGTCTACTCAGAAGATGAATATCTCCAGAAAGTGAGAGATTACTCGCGCGAATTATTAAACACTATCCTGACAGAGAGATGAAACAAATTTTTCTACTTCAGCGGCGATATCTTTTTTCTTCTCAATGGAATTCTTAATAATCTCAACCAGAGCAGAACCAATTACAGCGCAATGAACATGGGTTGAAAGAAGATCGACCTGATCTTTTTCCCTGATTCCGAATCCCGCTAAGATTTTGATCCCGGAATGTGATATTTTATTGAGAAAACTGATAGTGCTTTTATCGATGGAACTTTTTTTACCTGTTATCCCCTTTCTGATAGCCGCATAAATGAAATCCGGTCTTAATGCTTTTATTTTCTCAAGTCTCTTATCGGAAATTCCCTGAACAAGTACGGGAATTACCGTCATATTCATATCACGGCAGATCGGATAGAGATCTTCATCATAATCAAAAGGCAGGTCGGGTATGATCAATCCGGCGACTCCTGCTGTACAGGCTTTCTTTACAAAGTTTTTCACTCCCGAAGCCATAACCAGATTGGCATAAGTCATTAAGAAAACCGGAATATCTGTTTTCCGGGATATTTCTTTTATCATTTCAAAACCCTGATCCTGAGTAAAACCATTGCTGATAGCTTCCGTGCAGGCTCCCTGAATAAGAGGACCATCAGCTATAGGATCTGAAAAGGGGAATTGAATTTCCAGGTATGCAGAACCACCGGCAACCATAGCCATTGCAATATCTTTCGAAGCCTCCATTGTAGGATAACCGGCAACAAGGTGAGTCATTACATTATTCTTAGCCATTTGCTGTCTCCTCATTCAAAAACTCAAACCATTTCTCTTTTTGAAGAGCTTTTGCTGTAATAAAAATATCTTTGTCCCCTCTTCCGGACATATTGATAATCACCGCTTCTCCCGGTGAATATTCCGATGCGATTTTCATTCCCGCCGCACCGGCATGTGCCGATTCAAGTGCAAATATAATCCCCTCGTTTAAAGCGAAAAAACGGAGTGCTTCAAGAGCTTCACTATCATTGATTTCATTAAACTCCACTCTTCCTTTAGTTCCCAGATAGGCCAGCTGGGGACCAATTCCGGGATAATCGAGTCCAGCTGATATAGAATGGGTTTTAACGATCTGCCCATCTTCATCATATAGGAATTTGCTTTTGTAACCCTGTATAACTCCGGTTTTCCCTTTTCCGGTCATTCTCGCAGCATGGTCCCCTATTTCCGGGCCCAGACCACCGGCTTCAGCGCCGATGAGTCGAGGTGTGTCTTTTTCAATAAAAGGCTCAAAGAATCCAATTGCATTTGATCCTCCACCTACACAGGCAACCATAGCTTTGACGTTGAGAGAACGTTTTCCACATTCACTGCTGACTTCTTTCCCTATGACCGACTGAAATTCCCTGACCATATCGGGATAGGGGCTCGGTCCCAGGGCAGAACCGATAAGATAATGCGTTTCATCACTTGTAGAAGCCCAATCTCTCAGAGCCTCATTAACGGCATCTTTTAGAGTTTTTGAGCCCGATTCGACAGGATACACCTCAGCTCCGAACATCTCCATTAGAAAAACATTGGGTCTCTGTCTTTTAATATCCTCTGAGCCCATATAGACACGGCATTGGAGTCCGAGACGAGCACAGACTGCTGCCGTAGCCACACCGTGCTGGCCTGCTCCCGTTTCAGCTATAATTCTGTTCTTGCCCATGCGTTTTGCCAGAAGTGCCTGACCGGCAGCATTATTTATTTTATGAGCTCCCGTATTGGCCAGACCTTCGAGTTTGATATAGATATCTGCGCCACCAATTGCCTTACTCGCTTTTTCAGCAAATAAAAGTGGTGTCGGCCTGCCTATATATTCCCTTCCGAAATCTGCTATTTCTTTGAGGAATAGAGAATCGCTCATTGCATTTTTAAAATGTATTTCCAGTTCATCCAGTGGTCCCCGGAGATTTTCCGCCACATACCGTCCGCCGAACTGCCCAAAATAGTCATTATATATTTCCATTGTTAATCTCCGTAAAAAAGAGTTTCATTTTCTTATGATCTTTTTTCCCTTTTTCAGATTCCAGTTTACTTGAAGCATCGATAAGCTCCGGTTTGAATTCATCAAGAACAGATCTGATATTCTCATGGGATAAACCTCCAGCAAGCCAGAGAGGACGGACTGTAGCTGCATTTTTTGCAGAATCTCCGGAAATACGCTCTCCAGTGCCTCCGTAGCTTTTTTCCGAGTATGCGTCGACAAGAACCCTGGGGCCCGGATAGCGGCTGATTTCCTCTGTATCCTCACTATTTTTCAATCTGAGCGCTTTATAACAGGGGTAGGAAAAAGCCCCTAAAGATCGGGGGCTCTCATTACCATGAAATTGCACTGCATCGATATATCCCTTTTCGAGAAGATTCATAACTTCTCTGTCCGGTTCTGCATTCTCAGTTACAACGACTGCGACTTTAAGAACATTTATATCAGTGACAGATTTTATAAAATCACCATCTGCTCTCCTCGGAGAATCAGCCATGACGAATCCCAAAATATCAGCACCGAGAGCCACTGCTTCAAGAGCGTCCTCCCTGTTAGTGATTCCACAGATTTTAATTAGCGGCCTGCCGCGATATGATTTGGAAAATAAGCGGTTCCAGAAATTGGATTCACCTTTTCTTAAAGCCGCCTGGATGAGATCGTCAACCAGATCTGTATCTCTGACAACAGATTCTCCCACAAGGATTCCTGAGAAGCCGCTTTCAAAGGGAATTATCGCTTCATTAAAAGAGGCAATTCCCGATTCATATACGAGTTCTGTCTCCCATGTAATATTTTCCTTCAGTCTTAAAGGAAGAGCCTGATCAATTTTGAAAGTTTTCAGATTTCTGCAATTAATTCCTGTAATATGCGGTTTTAAAGGTTCTACTTTTTCAATTTCCTCTTCATTGTGAACCTCCATCAGAACAGAAAGATTCAGAGACAGAGCATATTTGTAGAGTTCAATCAACTTTTCCTGTTCCAGTAATGCAGCAATGAGAAGGATCGCATCGGCACCGGCTCTGTAAGAGACATCAATATCCTCTTTTTCCAGAAGAAAATCCTTTCGCAAAACTGCAATTTGGGGAAAGGCTTTTTTAACTTCCATCAGATCATCTAGAGATCCTCCGAAATGGTCTTCTTCAGTTAAAACAGAAATGTTTTTAATCCCCTTCTCAACATATATTGATGCCTGATTTACAGGATCGGTAATTTCGGATATTTTACCTTTTGATGGAGAACGTCGTTTTATCTCACAGATAACAAATGGATTAATACCAAACGGGATAAGCGGTACTTCTCTTTTCTCCGGTACATCAGCTCCGAGAGTATATCCCTCTTTGCTGATAGTCGCCCTTCTGATATGAGCGATTTGTTCGAGTATATTCACGAAATACTCCCCTGTAGAGTCTCGAGCAGATCGTGCACTTTGCCCTCATTAAAGGCCTTTTTAGCCAGATTGTAGCCCTCTGCAATGGAACCTGCTAGGCCATATACAAAGAGTCCTGCACCACCATTGAGCAGTACTGCTTCTTTTACAGCTTCCACTCCGGTTCCGTCGAGAAGAGCCAGAGCCATATCTTTGTTTTCTTCAGCATTGCCACCTTTCAAGTCATCGAGAGTAAAACCTTTGATGCCAATTGATTCGGGATCAAAAATATAGTCCTGTTTATCTCCCCCCTCATCAATAAAAACAACTCTTGAAGATGCTGAGATAGATAGTTCATCAATACCGTCAAGTCCATGAATAACCATAACTCTTTTCACACCGAGCATATGCGCTGCATTGGCTACAACATCACAAAGATCTTCGCGATAAACACCTATAAGTTGATACTCAGCACCGGCAGGGTTCGCCAATGGACCGAGGAGATTCATAATCGTCTTTACACCAAGAGCTTTTCTCACAGGAGCGGCAAAACGCATAGCGCTGTGATAGACAGGTGCAAAGAGAAAAGAGAATCGGACATCTTTGATCAGCTGTTCAGCCTGTGTCGGAGTGATGTCCACGGGAACACCGAGTTCTCTATAAAAATCAGAACTTCCGCTTTTCGAACTGACAGCTTTATTGCCATGTTTGGCCACAGCGGCTCCACCGGCGGCAGCAACAAGAGCGGAAAATGATGAAATATTGAATGTATTCAGTCCATCGCCACCTGTTCCGCATGTATCCAGTACAGGTTCGGCTGTATTGATAGGCACTCTCTTCTTCTGAAGGACAGATGCACATCCGGCGATTTCTTCTGCGCAGATCCCCTTGGCGTTAAAAGCCGTGAGAAAACCTGCGATATAAAGTTCCGAAAGGCTTCCATCAGTCAGCTCCTCCATAAAAAGAGCGGCTTCCTCCCTGGTGAGATCTTTGCCATCCATAATCTTTTCGAGTTTTTCTTTTACTGGAAATGCTTCCCTTCTGTAATTTATGAAATTGAGAAGTAGTTTTTTCCCATCATCAGAAGCAATGGATTCTGGATGAAACTGGACACCTTCCACTATAAACTCTTTGTGTCTGACTCCCATTATTTCACCATCGGCGGTAGATGCTGAGACTTCCAGAATTGAGGGCAGAGTCTCTTTATTGATAGCAAGAGAATGATATCTGGTACAATCGACGGACGGTGAAATATTCCTGAACAAACCTCTTCCGTCATTGGAAACTGGCTCCACCATTCCATGTACGATTCTCTTTGCTGATATTATTTCTCCACCGAAAACTTCTCCGATAACCTGATGTCCGAGACAGACTCCAAGAATGGGAATCTGTCCGGCAAAAGTCCGGACGACATCAACTGAAATCCCCGCATTGGCAGGACGTCCCGGCCCGGGAGAAATAATGATCCCTTTTGGGTTCATATTCTTAATCTCCTCCAAAGAGATTGAGTCATTTCTGTACACTTTGACGGGAATGTCTGTCAATTCAGTTAAATACTGAAAAATGTTGTAAGTAAAAGAATCAAAATTATCAATAATCAGATACATGTTAGACCTCCACGCCCAGAGCTGTAGCCAAAGCTCTTAATTTTTCATTGGTTTCTTCAAATTCTCTTTCCGGGGTTGAGTCATAAACAACACCACCACCGGCTTGCATATAAATATTTCCATCTTTCTTTAGAGCGCTTCTGATGGTAATACACGAATCCATGTTTCCACCGGGCTCCATGATTCCAATAATTCCTGCATAAAATCGCCGGGGAAATTTCTCTATCCGGCTAATCGTTTCAATTGCCTGAATTTTTGGAGCACCTGAAACAGTACCGGCCGGGAAAGATGCCCGAATGGCATCAGCAGAGCTTTTACCGTCTTCGAGATCTCCTTCGACCTGAGATACGATGTGCATGACATGGGAGTAACGTTCAATGGTTTTGTATTCAGTAACTTCAACAGTGCCGCTTTTGCAGATTCTTCCAAGATCATTTCTGCCGAGATCGACGAGCATAAGATGTTCCGCCCCCTCTTTGGGATCGTCGAGTAATTCTTTTTCCAGTTTTTTGTCTTCTATTGGATTTCTGCCTCTTCTTCTTGTTCCGGCAATGGGCCTGACCAGAGCTCTGCCGTCATTGATTTTCAGATGAACTTCCGGTGATGAACCGAATAATTGAAAATCGGTAAAATCTATATAAAAAAGATAAGGTGAAGGATTGGTAGATCGGAGCCTTCGATAAGCTTCCAGTGCCGGAAGATCAGTTTTAACCTGAAGTCTTCTCGATGGAACCGCCTGTAGCAGATTCCCTTTTATGATTTCATCGCGAATAGTTTCTACAGCTTTGAGATAATCCTGTTTTCCTTCATCCCGATTAATTATCTCTGCCCTGTAATTATTTTCTTTTTTCGCCAGATAATTAAAATTCAGATCATTGATTTTCTCCATTGTTTTATCAATAGCGTTCTCAAGATCAATTTCCTGTTCTTTGTAATTCAATCCGGCAATATAAATCATATCTGAAAAATGATCAAAAACGATAAAAACATGTCCGAATAGAAATATTGCGTCGGGGAGATCCAATGGATCGTCTTTTTCCTGAAAATGAATTGTATCGCACATTCGGCTGAACTCATATGAAAGGAAACCTATCCCTCCCGATGGAAAGGGAATTCCGCTGGACGGAACTTCATGCTGATCTGAAAAATAGGCCAGAACATCGAGGATGTCCTTTCCGCCATTTTTGATTTTTCTCTGCCTTCCCTTCTCTTCAATGATAATCTCATCATTTTTCTGAAGGATTCTAAAAGCTTCTTTGACCATTAATATGGAATATCGTGAACGGCCACGGGTGAAAGCGGCTGACTCGAGAATCACTTTGGCATCTAGCTTGTCCGCCAGTGCAAATGGAGTGAATCGCTCACCGGGTAGTGTTTTTATTATGGTATCTTTTCTTAGTGATGCCAATATATCCTCCTGATGTATCTATTAATAGAAACATTGAATCATAATTTAAAGGCAGACAAAAAATTTGTCAATCACTTTTTTGTTCTTATTCAAAGAAACATGTTTTTATCATAAATTTTTACAATATTATATGCCGGCTCTTCATAGGGATGAGATTCAAGGAGAGCTGATAGAGCATTATCGATATTGTCATCGCTGCAGACAAGTTCCACTTTCCATTCGATGAGTGTCTCAAGTTTGCCTTTCTCTCCGAGAAAGGGATTACTTGCAGCTCCGGGGCGGAACTGTCCCGAACCTTCGGTTTGCCAGCAGCAATGGTCATAATGTCCTATTTTACCCGCTCGGGCATTAAAAAGTGCATCTTTGACTTTTTCAAGATGAGTATAGGGAACATAAAATTCAATTTTATACATTATAGGGTTACTCCTTAAAAATTTTCATCAACTGTGTTGACAGAAATTTTCACTTCATATATATTCACAAAGGTTATCGCCGCTGTAGCTCAGTCGGTAGAGCAGAGGACTGAAAATCCTTGTGTCGTGAGTTCAAATCTCACCGGTGGCAAAGAGGAAGCGAAAGCTTCCTCTTTTAATTTATAAAATCTCTGCAACCTTCACAATTGACAAATCACATTGAACAGGATATTCCTTTATTATGGTAAAAAGGAAGATCGAAAATACATCTTATCTCAATAATATGTCTTTTATGGAAAAAGATAATCTAACAACATTTCTCTGTGGGAATGAACAAATGAGAGCGGTGCTGTGCCATGGCTCGCAAATGATAAATGAAATGAGGGCCAACCATCAGCTTCAGATAGCTGAAACCCTGATTCTGGGTCAGAACTATCTTGCGGCGTCCCTCCTCTCGGCAAACCTGAAAGAAGGTGATGGGATTAAAATTCAAATCAACTGTTCAGGCCCTCTTGGAGGACTGAATGCTGAAGCGGACTATCGCCATTATGTCAGGGGTTATCTGCTGAACAACCCCATCGAAGTCATTGAACCGGGCTCCATGTCCATGTCTGATTTTTTCGGAGCCGGAGTTTTGTCTATTACCAGAATAAACCACTTGACCAACAAACCTTTTACAGGCCAGATAGAGATCCAATATGGTAACACCGCAGCCGACCTGGCCTACTATTTCACTGTTTCCGAGCAAGTCGCTACATCTTTTAATTTGAACATATCTTTTGATGACAGCGGGAATGTGAAAGGAGCCGGTGGGTTGCTGATTCAGACTCTTCCCGGCGCTGACGAGAGCCGATTGATTCAAGCCGAAAAAATTATCAATAATCTCCCCTCGATGGGTGAGTGGTTTTCCACTGGTGGTACTGCAGATGATTATATTATGAATAATCTCACAGACCTGAACCCGAGAATACTGAATGTTGAAAAGACAGAATTTCACTGTGACTGTTCCAGAGAAAGGATAAAGGTTCACATATCATCACTGGCTGATGAAGATAAAGATGACATTATGAATAAAAATGATTTCCCTATTAAAACACTCTGCCACAATTGCGGGACCTCCTATATCTTTTCCAGGGAAGAAAGCCTGGAATTAATAAAGAAGCAGAAAAACATGCAATAATAGATATACTATATATAATAGGAGATCTCAGCTGATGTACGAGAAAAAATCGGAAAATCATATCTTGTTCAACAACGGTGTTTTTCCGGTTATTATTTCAGATTTCCAAAATGAAAGCATACTGAAAGTCAATAAGGTTTTCACTGAATGGTTTCGTCACACTGATCCGGATATTTCAATTATTTCCATCAGTGGTGACCGATTCAAAGTCCTGGAAGAGCTGCGCAATAATGGGATCTGTGAGAATTTTCCCCTGACAGTCGCACACAAAAACGGGAAAAAAATCCCTTGCCTGGCTACAGCATCTATTGCTATCAATAAAAGTAAAACAGAAGAGATTCTGATAATTATTCACGAATCACTCGAGAATAAAATAGAAACAGATAAATTAAGGGCAAAATCAGCCAATTTGTATACCCTTTCAGAAAATATCGAGACTATGTTCTGGTCTGTTGACTCTCAGTTGCATCTGGTTAATTTCAATTCAAACTTCCAGAAAAAATTCCACGAAGCATATGGTTATTCACTCAGTATCGGTGACAATGTCATTGAGAAACAACCGGAACAACTCAAAAATACCTGGAATAAAAGATATGAGATCGCCCTTAGTGGAGAAAAAGCGAAATACATTGACAAAATACTGGGCAGTACCCTGGAAACAACCTTTATTCCGATCTTCTCGGAAAACCACGATATAATAGGCGTTTGCTGTACAGTTAATAATATCAGTGAAAAAATCAATACTGAAAAACATCTTCAAGTGACCAATGAGCGCTTATCAAATATATTCAATTCATCAACAGATGCCGCCATAATAACAACAGACCCACAGGGAATAATCCGGCGATTTAACGGTGGGGCTTCTCAGATGCTGAGACATAAACAAGATGAAGTAATAGGGAAAATGAATATCCTGAAATTATTTTCAGAGACCTTTATCAGGGAATTGATAATATTCATTAAGAACCGAACAGGAGAAAAAATTACTAAATCCGATGTTTTCTCCTATTTGTCCAATCATCCCGAACTCATAAATCAGAAGGAGTGGTTTTTTTCAGATGCGGAGAACAGGGCAATAGATATAAAAATTAGCATATCTTCTGTTTTGATGAATAATCAGGGATTCGCCGGGCTTTTGATTATTGCCCAGGATATTTCTGAACTGAACAGGATAAAAGAGCAGCTCGTTGATGCTAAAATACAAGCAGAAGAGATCAGTAGAACAAAAACCAGTTTTCTGGCCAATATGTCCCATGAAATAAGAACCCCTCTCAATGGGATTATCGGAATGGCTGATCTTCTAATCGGAACAGAGTTAACACCTGTCCAGAACAATTACAGCACAATCGTTCAGAAAAGTGCCCATTCTCTGCTTCTCCTGATAAACGATATACTTGATTATTCCAAAATCGAAGCCGGGAAACTTTCATTGGATCTGATTTCATTCAATCTCAGAAATCTGATGGACGATATTCAGGATATTCTACTCATAAATATCAAAGAGAGAAATATTGATTTCAAAATACAGATCGATCCTTCAGTTTCTGAAAACTTTATTGGAGATCCCGGCAGAATCAAACAGATTCTTTTAAATCTTATCGGGAATGCTTTAAAATTCACCATGGAAGGATTTATTGCTATAGAAATTTATCAAGTAGGAGAAGCGGGCCGTGATATTACTCTCTACTTCAAGGTAATCGATTCTGGAATTGGGATCTCCAATGAAGAAAAAGAAAAACTTTTTCAGTCTTTTTCACAAGTGGATATTTCTACAACCAGAAAATATGGAGGCACAGGCCTTGGCCTGGCTATTTCCAGAAAACTAGTGTCGATGATGGACGGAGAGATTGGTGTCCTGAGCAAAAAGGACAAAGGATCGACCTTTTGGTTTACTATAAATCTAAATAAAGAATTGAGAGAGTTCAGTAATAAAAAGATTCTTCTTGTCAACTCCAATAAAATCAGCAGGCAGGTTTTAGCGGGGAATCTAAAAAAACTGAAATTCAGATTGTCTTTGGCCGAAAACTCAGAACAATGTATGGAAGAGCTCCGGTTATCCAGGGAAAAAGGTTTATCTTATGATCTGATAATTATTGATAAGCAACTGAAAGACAGCAGCGGCGAAGAACTTGCTCATAAAATAAAAGAGCTTAGTTATTATAAGGATGTGAAGCTGATCCTCACATCTTATGAGAGGGACTTTGATTCAACATGTTTTATCAGTTTAATTCAGCTACCGGTAAATCAGAAATCTATGGTTATTGCCCTTGAGGCAATCTGTGATCATGAGTTTTCAGTTTTAGATCGTCAGGATCTGGAGAATGTAGAGGACTTGTCATTTAATGAAGTGCAAAAAAAGCAAATAAAAGTCCTCGTTGCAGAAGATAATAAAATCAATCAGCTAGTTGCTATTAAATTTTTAAAAAAGCTCGGATATGAGGCTGACCTGGTTGAAAATGGAAGAGAAGCCGTAGAAGCATGTAACAAGAAATACTACGATCTTATACTAATGGATCATATGATGCCCGTAATGGACGGAATTGAAGCAACCAGAGAAATAAGAAAGAAAGGATCGCAGGTGTCCAATAAGAATATTCTCATAATTGCGCTCACAGCAAATGCCATGAAAGGAGACAGGGAAATGCTGCTCGATTCAGGGATGGACGACTATATTTCCAAACCGGTTTTACTGAAAGAGATGAAAGCAGTTCTGGAAAAAAATCTCAATAAGAACAGGTGAAATTAAATATCAGATCAGATCGGCCATTTCTTCAACTTCGGGATCGGGATAAACCTGTTCGAGAAGCTCTCCGGCCCAACTGTGATCGGGAGCAATTTTCTTTAGCATTCTTAGACTGAGAGCCTGAATCGCAGCTGTTTCACTCCAGATAGTATTATTGAGACATCGCCAGTGATCACTTTTCAGTTTTCCTGGATGGTCAAGCTGATCGCGACAGTCATCACAGATTAATAGACAACGCTCATAATCAGGATCCTTGGGAACAGGTGGCAGCTCATAAATAGCCAGGGTAATATTAGCTGATCCACATAACTCACAGCTGGAGCCCGATCGCCGGACAAGATTCTTTCCAAAAGATGATAATTCTGATTTCCGTTCGTGATGTCTGTCAAATCCTTTTGCCATAATCCTTCCCCCAGCATATAATAATAGCAGAACTTTATTGATACTCATATGGAAAAAAAACAATTCTGACAGCGAGCCTAATTTACCATTAGAGTAGTGATAAGCTTTTTATTGTCTGATATATAGACAATAAAAATATGATATAATACTAATATTTTTCTTATTTTAAAATTATTTGACATATTTCGTAAAATAAAGCTTGCGTTATGGCTTTTTTCGAATAATACTGATTTTGATTTATTAAAAATATTTTTCTTTAATTATGGTAAAATCTGTAATGATAGGAGATTGTAATGGAAGCAATAAACCCATTTGAAATGGCACAGAGACAGTTGGACACAGCTGCTGCAAAATTAGGACTCGACGAAGGGACACATATGTTCCTTAGAAATCCCCAACATGAAGTTAAGGTAAACATACCAATCAAGATGGATGACGGATCAACGAAAGTTTTTCAGGGATTCAGAATTCAGCACAGTACGGCAAGAGGACCTGCCAAAGGTGGACTGCGATGGCATCCCGATGAAACTGTTGATACTGTAAGAGCGCTGGCAACATGGATGACATGGAAAACATCTGTAGTAGATATTCCTCTAGGCGGTGGAAAAGGCGGGATTATATGTGATCCTAAAACACTTTCTGAAACTGAAAAAGAGAGACTGGCCAGAGCTTTCATAAGAGCTGTATCCAGAGATATCGGAACTCATTCCGATGTGCCCGCTCCCGATGTCAATACAACTCCTCAGATCATGGCATGGATGATGGATGAATATGAAGCCATCAATCAGGGCTGTGCTCCCGGAATCATCACTGGAAAACCTCTTCCCCTCGGTGGTAGCAAAGGAAGAACTGATGCTACAGCACGTGGTGGGCTCATTACTGTAAGAGAAGCTGCAAAAGCCAAGAACCTTGAACTCGAAGGCAAATCAATGGTTATCCAGGGATTTGGAAATGTTGGTAAATGGTGTGCAATTCTTGCAAAAGAGATTCTCGGAGTTAATGTAATTGCTGTAAGTGATGAATACGGTGCGATTATCAACGAAGCGGGACTGGATATAGACGAACTGTGTAAACACTATGATAGAACAGGTTCTGTAAAAGACTTTGCCGGAACTCGAGCTATATCAAACGCGGAGCTTCTTGAAACAAAATGTTACATTCTGGTTCCTGCCGCTATTGAAGGTGTTATTACTGAAAATAATGTAGAGAAACTCGACTGTAAGATACTCCTCGAATTGGCAAACGGACCTACAACTCCTGAAGCAGATGAAGTGCTGTACAAAAAAGGTACATTCCTGATTCCGGATTTTCTTGCCAATGCCGGTGGTGTTACTGTATCATATTTCGAACAGGTTCAAAACTCATATAACTATTACTGGGAACTTGAAGAAGTTCACCGGAAACTAGATGAAAAAATGACATCTGCTTTTGCAGCTGTTTTTGAAATGGGCCAGGATGAAAAAATTGATATGAGACAAGCTGCTTATTTAGTTGCTGTCAAGCGTGTCGCTGAAGCAGCAAAACTAAGAGGATGGGTGTAAGATCCCTAACTCTTTCTATTAAACGGGCAGCCTCTGGGCTGCCTTTTTTCATACAGCCTACCGGGAGAATATGATGAAACCAGATACTATTCTGTTTAAAATGTACCAGCTGAATCAGAAAGTTACCCCATATATTGATATGGAGGAGAATATTCGAAAAACTTTCCTGGTAAAATTAATTGACAGCGGAATAATTACTGATGAGGAAATTTCTGAGGAAACAGAACGGTTTTTCAGAGAAGATTACAAAGATCCAATAACTGATGAAATAAAAAAAGATTATCGGGATATGCTGATTGATTACTATTTTGTGAGTAATCACGATAGCGAAGAAGTCGAGAGTTACATCAATCTTGCAAGAAAATTTTCTAAAATAAAAAAACTGGCCCGTGCTGTAACCAGAGAGACCAAAACATCGAAAGAGATTAAAAAAGTTCTCGATGAATTCTGTAAAATTCCTGCAGGAGATGTTTATCTTCCATTAAATGAAACAATAGAAATCAGAGTGAAGCTGATAGACCGTTTCATATCCAATCAGCTACCTTATATAGGGATAGCCAAACGCCATATAAATGTCAGGGATATTGGAAAATTAACTGATAACTTCTATGGAGGTTCGTCAAAAGCGGGACGAATCGGGGGCAAAGCAGCAGGAATAACCCTCGCTCATAAAATACTGCTTCCGTCAATCGGAGACAATGATACTGAACTGGAAAAATATGTTACCGTTCCCGAATCCTATTATTTTAATTCTGAAATGTTCAGCGATTTTATCGATCACAATAATTTCCATTATTTTCACAGTCAGAAATACAAAAGTCATGATGAATTACAAAAAGACTTTGAAATAATCTATCAGACCATTATGGATGCGGAAATGCCCCCTTCTCAGATAAAAATGATAAAGGGATTTCTGGAGAAAATCGGTAGCGATGCACCACTTATTCTCAGATCATCTACATTGCTCGAAGACAATATGGGTTACTCCTTTTCCGGTAAATACGATTCTGTTTTTATCAGCAATCAGGGCAAGATTAAAGATCGTATTGAAGAGTTTGTAATAGCATTTAAAAAAGTGCACGTAAGTACCTTCGCTCTCGATCCCATAATCTATCGCCAGGATCATGATCTGCTGGATTTTGATGAGAGAATGAATGTCCTGGTTCAGAAAGTCGTCGGCACGAAATGCGGGAAATATTTTCTACCCGCTGCAGCAGGGGTGGCTTTTTCCTATAACGGGTACCGCTGGAATCCCAAAATAAAAAAAGAAGAAGGGCTGCTTCGTCTCGTTTATGGATTGGGTACCAGAGCAGTTGACCGTGTTGGCAACGATTACCCTAGAATGATATCTCTCAGCCATCCCACGTTGAGACCGGAAATCACGGCTCCTCAGATAAGAAAATATTCTCAGAAAACTGTTGATGTCATTAATCTCGAATCGAAAGATCTCGAATCAATTCCACTCGTAGATCTTCTTGAGATGATTGATCCTCCGGGACTTCACGAAGCCATATCCATAAACAAAGACGGGCACCTGGCACCTCCCATGTTTAAATCAGATAAATTCAAACCCTCTTCAGCATGTATAACCTTTGACAATCTTATAAACAAAACGCCATACATCAGAATCATGAAAAAGATTCTGAAAAAACTGGAAGCTGCATACAAGAAACCTGTAGATGTGGAATTTGCATGGCACGAAGAAAAACTTTATATTCTGCAATGTCGTCCTCTCAATGTGAAGAAAACTGGAGAATCAATAACTATACCTGAAAATATCAAGAAGGACCGCATTCTCTTCACCAATAGAAAGTGCATAACAAGTGAAGCCGTCAAAAATATTGAATATATCGTTTATGTCGATCCCAAAGCCTACAACGCTTTGGAAACACATCAGGAAAAGGTTGAAATAGGTCGTGCCGTAAACGAGATAAACAGAGCCCTCGCGGAAAAACGTTTTGCTCTCTTCGGTCCCGGACGCTGGGGAAGCAGCGATATCAGCCTCGGAGTAAAAGTAGGTTACAATGATATCAATAAAACACTGATTCTTGGTGAAATCGCATTTGAACAGGGCGGCTCTACTCCGGAAGTATCTTTCGGAACTCACTTCTTCAATGATCTGGTAGAGGCTAATATAATTTCCATAGCTCTTTATCCCGATAGAGAAGACACCATATTCAATGAAGATTTTTTCCTGAATTCTGAAAATCAAATAGATTCCCTAGCACCTTCAATTAGCCATCTTAAAGAACTCATTCATATTATTGATGTAAAAGAGGTGTCTAATGGTAATCTTCTGCATATATATCAGGATGATGAACACCAGAAAGGGATAGGTTTTTTCGCCCCCTAAAAATTGAATGACTTAAGAATGTCACCTTCGAGAGAGATAACTTTCAAACTCTTTCCATCATATATGCCGTATGACGGGAGAGTATTCTCCCTCGGTAGTGATATCGAACCAGGATTAAAATGAATGACTCCCCTATCCTCTTCTATGGCGGCAACATGGCTGTGTCCGCATGCAAAAATATCTCCCTTATTTAAATGTGGCATATTGTAATTGCTGTAGATATGACCATGAGTCATAAATATTTTTCTCGTCCCGTCAAATACTATATGATAATCACTCATATTAGAATAATTCAGCACCATCTGATCAACTTCGCTATCACAATTTCCTCTCACTGCGATTATCTTATCACTGACACTATTGAGGAGCTCTATTGTTTTACCAGTATCATAACCGTGATCTATAGTATTACGAGGTCCGTGATAAAGAGCATCACCGAGAAGGAGAATTATCGAATAATCATCTCTTCTATATGCCTCAAGGACTTTTTCCAATGCGATAGAAGAACCGTGTATATCGGAAATTATAAATAGTTTCATAGCTATGAGAATAATAAAATACAGGCCATTGAATCAAGGTTTGACGATTAAATATTGTACTCTATTGACAGATTTCAGCGAACAGGATATATTCAACTTCGTTAATGCCGCTGTAGCTCAGTCGGTAGAGCAGAGGACTGAAAATCCTTGTGTCGTGAGTTCAAATCTCACCGGTGGCATTTATTGAGTTGGCTAAATATTTGTTTTACAGATATTTAGCTTTTTTTTTCTAATACCATCCTCCAAATCAAATTCTTTTCATTCAAATGTTTGCAAGAATCACTTTAAAGAATATATTTATTACATGCAGAACAAAAAACTGCCTGAATATGAAATTACCAAAAGGAAAATATATGAATAACAATGTAGCTATACTATGGGATCTCGAAAACGTTACTCCTACAAGCTCAAACACTTTATTTCTCGACGGAATGTCTGAATACGTTGAATCAATTGGTTCCGTTGTCTGCTCCTATGCTTATGCGGACTGGAGCAAACCGGGATTCCGCAGCCTCGGCCCTCTGCTGGCTGCACGGAACTTTTATATGGTACACATACCACGTGCAAGAAAAACCAAGAACAGCGCAGATATGCAGCTTGTTTCCGATGCTCTCGATTTGCTTAGATATTATGATAATATTGATACCTATGTGCTGATCACCGGAGACAGTGATTTTCGCCCCCTTCTCTTGTCATTGAAAAAAACCGGGAAGAAAATACATATCATCTGTGATATTAAAACCGCGGCTCAGGACCTGCTTATCATTGCCGACAGCTTTATCGACTACAGAGAAGTTCTCACTGCCTCTGATGATTCTGATGACGATGAAGATGACGAAGCCAATGAAAAAAGTACAGAAATACAGAAAGCCAGTTATCCCAAAGAATACTGGTTTGAAAGACTGGCGGAATCGGCGAGTCTGCTCCAGGGTGAAAACAAAACCTGCAATATGGGCACAGTAAAAATCAAAATGAAAATCCTCAATAAAGATTTCGATGAAAAAGAGCTGAGGTATAAGCGCTGGAGCAGTTTTGTAACTGCTGCGGTTAAAGCCGGTTATGTTCGCATGGAGGAACATGATAACCAGACCAATATCCTACCGGGAAACAAATACAAAAAAGATGTCGGATCACTCCAGAGCGCTCTCCGCATACTGATTGAAGAACTGAAGGTCCTCGATAATGGAAAAGCAGCCGGCTTTCATCAGTATTCCATACTCAATTCCAAACTTCTGGAAAAAGGAATCAATACGAAGAATCTCGGTTTCACTAAATTTAAAAAGTTTATATCCTCGGCCGAGGCGAGAGGGCTTGTGGAAACGAGAGTTGAAAATCTGGAAAACTTTGTAAAAAGACAGATATAGGAAAGAGGAGACGGGAGTAGGGAGACCGGAAGAGGGCCTCCCTTCTCCTATCTTCCTAGGAATCTGTTAATTTCCTATATAATCTGCTTTCTATTTCAAGATAATGTGAAGAACCGGGAATTCTTTTATGTCTCGGTTCTTTTATTTCAAATGTATCGATAACTGTCGCCGGCTTTTCTGATAAAACAAAGATTTTATCTGCCAATTTTATGGCTTCGTGAATATCATGAGTAACGAGGACAACTGTTCTCTTTTCCTGATGCCAAAGAGACACAAATTGGTCTATCAGGCTATGCTTGAGTTTAAGATCCAGTCCCTGAAAAGGCTCATCCATTAAGATTATATCAGATGGATGGGCAAAAGCCCTGGCAATGGCCACTCGCTGACGCATCCCGCCACTCAGTTTCTCCGGATACCAATCGCTGTAATCAGAGAGATCAGTCATTTCCAGGAAACGGGAACACAATTTTTCTTTTTCCTCTTTCGATTCTATTTCTCCTAAAACAAAAGATAGATTTCCCTTAACAGTCAACCACGGCAGAAGCCTTGGTTCCTGAAAGAGATAGGAGAATCTTTTTTTTTCTATTCCGCCGATGTTTCCCGATTCGGGATACACCATAGATGTTAGAAGATTGAGAATTGTTGTTTTGCCGCACCCGGAAGGTCCGAGAACAACTGAAATTGATTGAGATTCGAAATCCATGGAGACATGATTGAGAACCGAGAGATTTCCGAATTTCACATCTATTTCATTTAAACTGATGCTCATGATTTTCTTCTCCACGGGAGTAAGTACTGAAACATTAGCAGAATGGATTCTGATAGAGAGCTTATTATTATTGCGACTATCGTCCATGCAAAAAGATCTGCTGTATTTAATTGTATCTGGGCGAATTGCATCCCTGTTCCAATTGCCGATCTGGGCATACTTATGACCTCAGCTGCAATAACCGCTTTCCAGGTAACTCCTGCGGCAGTGGAAAGACCTGCGAGCAAATAGGGAATTAGTGAGGGCAGATAGATCTGGAATATCACCTTTATTTTTTTTACACGGTAGATTTTTGACATTTCCAGTAAGTGAGGATCGACATTCTTTATCCCTTCAATCACATTGGCTGATATGATGGGAAAAACGACAAGAAAACACACAAAGATCGGGACGTTTTCAGTATTAAGCCAAATGATAGCCAGCAGAACAATAGATAAAACAGGTACTGTTTTTATTATAGTCAGCAAAGGTTTCAAGAGACTGTATACAATGCGGTTTTCCCCGGCGGCAATACCGATTATCAGCGCCGCTGCTGCTGAGAGTAAAAATCCCGTAAAACCTCTTCTCAAAGTAGATAAAAGGGAATCCATAAATCCCTCATCCATCATCAGCTGATATAGAGCTTTGAATGCAGTTTCAGGAGAAGGTAGAATAATATCCGCCCCGATTATCAGGGAAATGAGTTTCCACACTAATACCAGAACCAGTGCAGAAAATGCAAATATCAATTTATTCGGCAGGCTGGAATGCTCTGAAGCTCGCTTCGGAGATGGAGGCCGCCCATTTTTATCGGCCTGCCGCACCCTCTCCGAACACAAATCCCCGGGGATTTGTGTTGTCGATCGAAATCGAAGCATCTTAATGAGCTTGCTGAGATGTATGCTACGGGGATTTTTATCTTTCAATGTAATACAAATCTTCTCCGGGAACAGCTCCGCCGATTATCTTCGGATCAAGACTGTGAAGTATTGTCAGATAATCTCCGAGTAGATCCCTGCATTCTATTCCATCAATATACTTAAGATTGATTCTCGGAATAGCTTTTTCTGTAATTTCAGCAGACATAGTAAAACCGTGGTCCGGTACAAGTGCAGCTGATTCAGCAGGATTCATATTCACTTTCGAGATGGATTCTTTATAGGCTTTCAGGAATTTCTCAACAAGTAATGGATAATTCTCAATAAGTTCGTCTTTGATCACAAGTACGGACATTGGATAAGCATCTTCCGAGTTCTGTTGATCCATCCATATATCCTGAAAGTCCAGTACAACTTCAACATCACTTTTTTCAGTAACCATTGTCACGAACGGTTCCGGAAGAATTGCCGTTTCCACAAGACCGCCTATAATTGCTTTTGCCAGATCGGCATGACTGAAACTGAAATCCATATAAAGATCTTTTTCAGAATCAATTCCCTCATTATTTAAAAGAAAACGGGAAAGAAAATCTGGAGTTGCTCCTTTTGCAGCATTGAATACGGTTTGTCCTTTAAGGTCACTCAAAGTTGATATGGATTTATCATTGCTGACGACATATAAAGCACCGAGTCCCGTAATTGCCGCCACTTTGTAATTCAGATTTTTAGCATAGAGCAATGCAGGCATATTCGCCGGCAGCACAGCAATATCGACAGAACCTTTTGCAAGATCTCCAACAAGTGCTTTTGGAGCGAGAGCGACATTATATTCTGCAATTACACCGTCTCCCAGATAGGGATTATTTTCAAATAAATGAATCATGCCAATACCTGTAGGTCCGTTTAAGGCAGTGACGTTCAGAGTAAAATTTTCAGGGAAGACCTCTTTATTTCCACCGGAATACAAGCTTGTGATCATAAGTGAAAATATAATAAATAGTATAATTGATTTTTTCATCAAAACTCCTTTGGTTGCATTTGAGCTCGTTCCTCGGTGCAGGCACCTGCGGTACAACTCATTGCCGAGCAGCAAACTAGTTTACGACCAGGCTTTTTTAACTTCTAAAAGAAGAATAGGAATTGCAAAGATTAAAGTCAACGTTTTTCAGGCAGTTGAGTAATTTTTCAATACTAAATATTATAAGTGCATTACAAAAAGGAAGGAGTTCTTATGGAATGGCGGGCAAGTCATATTCTGGTAAAAGATAAAGCCCTGGCACAGAATATTTTGAGCAGATTGAAAAAAGGGGGAAACTTCAATGCATTGGCAAAGGAATTTTCCACATGCCCCAGTAAATCCAAAGGTGGAGATCTCGGTTGGTACGGCCCGGGAAAAATGGTCCCTCAATTTGAAAAAGCAGTTATCAAACTATCACATGGAGCTGTCAGTGGAATTGTTCAGACCCAATTCGGCTATCACATTATTAAGAAAACCGGTCAGAAAGGTTGATACTCGTATCGGGAAATCAGTCGGGAGATCTGGATTCCCTGGTATGTGCTTATGTCAAAAATGAATTAGTTGCAATTAGATCAAAGGGCACAGAAAAGATTCTATCTCTATTCAATTTCCCGCGGTCCCGGTGGCATCTCCGTTCTGAAGCAGAGTTTCTATTTCAACAGAATGACCTTTCTCTCGACAAAATTATTTTCAAAGATGAACTGGGCTCTTTAGACCTGAAAGATCTTTTTGATAATCATCAACTGAAAATTATACTCGTTGATCACAATCAAATAGAAAAAGAGCTCTATCCCTACAAAGAGTCGATTATCGAGATAGTAGATCACCACAGAGATTGCTCTGAGTATCCCCACAACTTCAGAAGGACAATTGTTCCCACAGGATCCTGTGCCACATTAATCGCAGAACAGTTTCTGGAAATGCTAAAGAATCAACCAGAGTCCCTTGGTGATATTAAAAGAAGACATCTGGCTAATCTCCTCTATTCAACAATAAGAATAGATACGGATCATTTGAAGGATCACAGCGAGTATATTCTGCAGAGAGATTATAAAGTTCTTGAAGAATTACGTCCTTATACTGATATAAGCGAATCTTTCATAAATAAATTGACTTCAATAAAATATGATCTGGGTCAATATTCGACAGAAGATCTTCTTTATAAAGATTACAAGCAGTGGGAATGCAATGGGATTCCTTATGGATTCAGTACTGTTTTTTTTGATAGTATGAGTAATTCAGAAAAAGCCCTTGAGGCCTTTATAAAAAAAGAAAATATACTGATTCTTTTTCTGATGCATTTTCTAAAAGAACCGATATTAAAAAGAGAGTTTACTGTAGCTTTTTCACCTTCATTTCAAGATAAAAATGAACTGTTGAAGGCGATATCAGATTCGGGACTTTTTAAAGAATTGAGTTCACATACTTATTTACAAATTAACCCGGAGTTATCGCGAAAGAAGATACAGCCTTTTATAGAAAAACTACTCAAAGAACTAAAGGAATAATAATGAAAAATATGAAAAAATCACTAATTATTTTAATCACCATATTGTTGCTTCTCTCTTGTGTTTCCAATGGAAATATCATTGAGAGTGATGAACAATTCAGAATAGAATCATTTTCTCTTTTTGATGGATCGGAAAAGCTGATGCAGAAAGTTGACATTATTTACAATGAAATAAATAAACCTGTAGAGGTTGTTACAAGCGATGCCGACGGAGAAATTTTCAACCGGAAAACAATGACATATACAGATACCGGCAAGATTGAATTTCAAATAAATTTCGTTAATGAATCATCTTATGTCAAAACTGAATATACCTATAATGGAACTGATTTCCTTGTGCAGGTATTAACAACAAATGAAAATGGAACTGTTCTAGGTACGAATAGCTATCTCAATGATGAACGGGGAAATCCTGTCCAATGGGTTGCTGAATACAATGGAGGGAATGATAGAACTCATTTTCTAATGGATTACGATGATGCTGACAGAATCACAAAAACTACAGAACTCGACAGAAATGAAAATGCAATTTACTACAGTGTTTCAGAATATAATGAATTGGGCAGTGAACTTTCCTATACTATTTTCTCACCAGAGGGAATTATTGATCAGCAGCAGTTGAATTACTATCAATCGGATCAGCTGATCAGAACCGAAGTCCGCGATGAATCGGGAAATATTCTTTTCCACACAGATCAGACTTTAGATGAATCGGGCAAGCCCGTAAAGATTTCATCATTTAATCAGTATGAAGATCTTACAGACTGGATTGATATAGAGTATAGCGATGAAGGGCTGGAAGTGAGTCGAAAATCATTTGACTTCGAAGGTAATCTTGTAGAAAAAATTGTAAAGGAATACGATGAACAGGGGAACCTGACTTCAGTAATCTTCTACGATGACAACGAAGATATTATATCTATTACCAGGAACAGATATTACAATGCTCCTCTTAATATGAGTGAAGTGGAATTTAATGCTCTTGTATTCAGATTGTAAGCAGAGGTTATCGATTTTATATGAATAAGAAATTATCAGATTTTTCCGGAAAAAAAATAATCGTAACGGGTGCTGCCGGCGGATTGGGGCAGAGCCTGGTTAAAGCTCTTATACTCGGTGAAAAATCAAAAGTAATCGCCATTGATATAAATGAAAAAGAATTAATTCAATTAAAGGCAGAAATCGATGAAATATGTCCCTATTCAATTGAAATAATGGTAGCCGATTTAACAAATGAAACAGAAATCAGGAATATATACAGTACATTAACTGAAAAGAATACAATATACGGTTTGATCAATAATGCAGGAATGACCGATTTTGGCCTGACGAGCAGTAACCTGATCAATAAATATCAGAAAATTATTGAATTGAATTTTCTGGCTACAATGAAATTGAGCCTTCTCTTTCTCGATCACTTTAAGATTAAGGGCGAAGGTTTCATTTACAACATTACAAGTCTAACGGGCTTACTGCCTATGGCCTATCAGAATATTTATTCCGCTTCGAAACATGCCATTCAGTGTTTTACTTTTGCACTCGATGAAGAAGTAAATAACAGGGAGATTTTTATAGGAATGTTTGCGCCTGGCGGGATTGACACATCAATGTTTAAAGAATCCGGCCTTTCCAGTCATTTTGAAGGAAAAAATGTCGGCATCATGGGACCTGATAGAGTAGCGATTAAGGCTTTAAAAAACCTGAGGAAAAAGAAACTTTTTTCCACATCAAGTTTTTTTGACGCTCTATGCGTTATTTCCATCAGGTTGTTTCCCGGGAAACTTTCAAGGTATGTTATGAAACAGATCTATAAACCTCAGCAACAGGGAGATTCATAAGAATGCTCAGTACTTTAAAAAAATATAATCAGACTATCATAATAGCACTAGCTGCTATTATTATCACATTATTTGCATATCTGACTCCTCCGGGGAACCTCTCCGGTTATTTGCCGGGATCTTTTTTATTCAGAGAACTCAAGGGTGATCTTCCTGAATACGTCTCAAGATTCCTATTATCGCTTCTGCTCTTTGGAATTATTCCAATAACATACATAAAAATTTCACGTTTAAACTTCTCGGCTGTAGGATTAAAAAGAGCAAACACCAATCCATTGAAGGATAGACTTTTCCCATTTCTGATACTTCTCTGTCTTGTTGTTGGTACGACTAGTGCTTTTGACCAGTCACTTTCAGAATTCTACCCCTACTCTAAAACACTGACAATTTTGGCAACTGATCAAAAATGGTTGTCTTTTCTTATCCATGTGATGTCCTATATTTTATTTTATTATCTTCCCTGGGAGATTTTTTTCAGAGGATTTCTCATAATTCCCTTCCTGCCCGACTCTGAATCAGGTGAGAATGAAATTACTCCGGGATTATTATTGATTGCCTCTTTTCAGGTTATCCCTTCATCCATAATCCATTTCGGACATCCGATTACTGAAACACTGGGAGCTATTCCATTCGGGATTCTCTGCGGATGGCTGGTATTAAAATACCGTTCTATCATTCCCGGATTAATACTGCACATTATCACAGGTGTAACTATGGATCTGATTATTACGATCAAATCGGGCTTATAAATGAAAACTCCCCTTGAGTTAACAAAGGGGAGGTATTTTGATTTGTTCTAACTAAAACTGATCAAAATCATTGTCATCGAGGGATATGACATCAGCGGGATTAACAGGTTTAATACCCGTAGAAAGACTATCCTTTTTCTCTGAAGCAGTGGTACCAGCTGTATAGGCATTATTCGCATAAGAGTTACCAGTAGCCTTCGTTCTATTATTGTTGAAACCGATAGACTTGACCGGTCCATTGTGAATTGCGCTGTTTTCGAGTTTGAATCTATCAACAAGGCCTTTCAGCTGGAGACTCTGACTGGACAATTCTTCTGATGCGGCAGCTGTCTCTTCAGCGCTTCCAGTATTTTCCTGAGTGATTTTGTCAATCTGGTCCAGTCCGCTTGTCGCCTGGGAAATTCCATCATCCTGACTCTTGCTTGCGGCGGCTATTTCTTCGAGGATTTCAGAGACCTTTTGCGAACCATTAACGATTTCACCAAGCTGAGTTGCAGAAATTTTTACAGCTTCAGAACCGTTTTTTATATTTTTAATAGATTCTTCCACTTTTTCTGATGTTTCTTTTGCCGCCTGGGCACTTTTAACAGCGAGGTTTCTAACTTCATCGGCAACAACTGCAAAACCCTTTCCATATTTTCCGGCCCTTGCGGCTTCCACATTGGCATTCAAGGCGAGCAAATTGATCTGGAAAGCAATATCATCGATGATTTTAACAATTTTCTTTGTATCATCAGCGCCACCGTTGATTTTCTCCATCAATTCGACCACTTCAGCCATATTTTTATTCCCTTTTTCGGCATCGAGTGTCGCTTTTTCAGAAATGCCACGAGCCTGTGCCGAGTTTTCAGAATTCTGGGCAGCCTGTCCTGAAATCTGATTAACCATAACAGAGACTTCTTCAGTACTGCTCGCCTGTGAGGCAGCCCCTTCAGAGAGGTTCTGACTGGCTTGTGCTATCTGTTCAGCACCCGAAGATATCTGATCAACAGCCGTTACTATCTGTCCGATGAGAAGATTCAGATCGGTCTTCATCCTCTGAAGAGAGATTCCCAGCCCATCTTTTTCAGATAGTGTGGACACTTCTGCTCTAAGATCCCCATCGGCAAAATAACCCACGATTTCCGCTTTCTCTCTGAATCCCTGCAGTACTTTTCTCAAAGAGTCACAAAGAGCTCCAATCTGATCTTTCTGAACAATATCGAGAGAAGCTTCTAGATCTCCCGTCGATATCTGCTCAGCGAAATTGACACATTTAATGATAGGCCTGATTATGGTTGAAGCGAGAATAAAAGCGATCAGAATTGCCGAAATGCCAATAATGATACTGATAATCAATAATGTGGCTGAGGCGCTCTGGCCGCTGGCGAGCATAATATCATCTGTCATGATATTGTTATTAGTTAAATCGATAACCTCTCTCAATTTCCCCTGAACTGATGATAACGCTAAAACAGTTTCTGTTGCAAAAATATTCCTAGATTGCGCCATATCCTGCATTTCGCCATCATGCCAACTAATGAAATCATTGATAATGGATAGTGTTTCTTCTGCATAGATTTCTGTATTTCCATGATAATGCTCCAAGGCTGCGGATTTGCCTTCAATTTCCATTAGATTTTCAATAGCGGTTGCAGATTGATGAAGAGATTCGTGAACGGGAATGATGTCTCTGTACAGAGAATTTAACTCGGAATGTTCCGCAATCAGTTCTGTTATATTATTAGAATAGAGCCAGAGTCCGAGATCACATTTTGCAGGATCTTTCTGAATTGTCAATTTATTGACATCATCATCTGTAATATAATCGAGGAGCATCCCTTTCCATATAAGATGATCTACTTTCTTTTCACGTAAGAAATTACCGAGAGAAGCATCAATTGTTGTGTAATGCTCTTCGATCGTAGCAGCACTCTCATGCAGTTTTGTATGATGTGCCTCTATATCTCTCAATACAGATGCCAATTGGGGGACAAGTTTTTCCGCCTCAATACGACCTTCTCCGTAATACCACTTACCGAATCCGCATAAGGTGGGATCTTTCTGAACAGTTAATTCGACAATGTTATCATCAGTAATATAATTGCTTAAATCAGTAGCCCAGTTTAAATGATCCACTTCTCTCTGGATGATTTCCGATTTAAGTTTATTTCCGTCAATGACCATCTCTGCATTGGAAACAATCTGCTGAATATTCATTATTGAAACAATACTTAGGGCTGCCAGCAAAAGAATGATTGAACCAAAACCAATGACAAATTTACCTTCAATTCTTATGTTTTTCCATGCCATTTTACATTTCCTCCAGACTCTTTAAATAATTATAGAATATTGTCATGGAAAATGTTAATTTTATATATATTTTTTATATACTGATTATGGAAGGGGATAAATACAGATATTCAGAGCCTGATAAAATTGCTCTGTAAATAAAAGGTTCAGTTTCGTCATGGAGTCTTAAATTCTCTGAGACAACCTCTTTTTCCATGAGCAGTTCATCCATAAAGAGGGCGGCTTTCAATCCCAGATACCGGATGATAAGAATATAACCCTTTTCAAAACTTTTTTTTCTCTGATGCAGTTTTCCTGACTCCGTATAGAGAGGCAATTCATCATCTCCCGATTGATAAAAAAGATTGCCATTATGATCTTCAATAAGATCATTTGTATCGAAAGGGAATGATGATTCGACATTTCTAGCGGGAAAGGCAATTGTCCTTCCTCTGCTCCTCATCATCATTATCTTTGTAAGAACTCTTGTCGCCGGTATGATAATTTTATAGACAAGACCTCTTCCCACATAATTATCGAGTTGAAGTTCCCCATTGAGTTTATCCTGAACATTGTGAATGACCAGATCAAGGCCGACACCTCTTCCCGATAGATTATCAGCTGTCTGTACAGTTGAAAATCCCGGTTTTGAGAGAATACTCAAGAGATCAGCATTAGCCTTGTCGATCACATAACCGGATCGCTCTGCTTTGCTTATGATTTTTTCACGATTGATTCCCCTGCCGTCATCACGAATAGAGATTATGATCTGTTCCTCATCTTTGAATGTGCTGATTTCGATAAGGCCCGATTCACTTTTGCCAGCTTCTTTACGTTCATCAATAGTTTCCAATCCATGATACACAGCATTTCTGATAAGATGCTGCAGTGTTTCGGATAAAACATCAAAAACTGAACGATCAACAGTACAGGGTTCTCCGGAAATTCTCAGTTCTGCTGATTTTCCTGTTTTTCTGCACAATTCATGAACGAATCGTGGAAATCCCTTAAATAAACCGTTTAAAGGAACCAGAGTGACATTGAGAAGTACCTTCTCCATACCTTTTGCCAGTTCATGGAGATCATCCATTTTTGTTCGGTATGAAGAGAATCTGCCTGTTGATATTTTAAACTGATCGATATAACCGGCAAGTTCATCAATCCTCCGCTGCTCTACTCTGATCCAGGTTCCGTCCTGCATCGCTTCGGTCTCATCAAAATTGAGATTGATGACATTGTCTTCCTTTTCCAGGAATGATGCATAGTCGAGACGAATCAAATCAACTCTGGTAACAGAATCGACATTAACAGCTCTATAAATACTATTTTCATCGAGATCCGTTGTTATATAAGCTGTGAATCTGGAGAAATCACTCTGCTTGTCCTTCATGGAAGGTGTTGTTGAGATGACATTGACTTCAAGCTCAAGATTATTCATAAGCAGATATGCTCTGGCATAAAGCATTTGAGGAAATTCATCTATATGACAAATGATTCTGTAAAATTTTTCTTCTCTCGCCGATGCTTCCTTCAGAAGTTCTTTCTGAAAAGAAGAAAAAGTATCTCTACCGGAATTTTCCGGAGCTTTCGATGATACTTTGCTTTCTTCAATTGTAAAATCGATTTCTACAGGATTCTGCTCTTCACTGATCTTATCAAGTTCTTTCCCGATCAGTCTTACAGATGTGAAAATTTCATCAACACTGATTGAACTATCGGAATTGCCCTTTCTGAAATTATCAAAGAGCGTTTCCAGTTTATGGGCCGTTTTTTCCAGATTGTTCAGTTCCAGAAACGCCGCTCCCGACTTGAGGGAATGCATATACCGGAAAATTCTATTTATAATCTCTTTATTGAATTCATCATTTTTCCAGAATTCGAGATCTTTATTGAGACATTTCATAATCTCTTCAGCATTCTGAAGGAACTCGTCAATATGGGCTAAAGCGCTATTCATAAATCCTCTTGTATATAACTTCAGCTTTATCTTTAATTAAAATATTCTTCTCATTAAGGCCAATATCTATAATATTTCGATAATAGTTTTTATTGTTGATAACAGAGACTGCATCGAGTATAGCTTTTTTTATATTGAGTGATCCCGAAATCATAAGAGATCCCAGTTCCGGTCCTGCCTGTATTATTTTTATTTTCCCGATTGCATCTATTGATGTGAGAACTATGCGTTCAGAAGTGCTGTAGAGTGCCTTCTTAAGGAATGGATAGGCGGATTTTCTCTTCAACAGAACTAGTGCGTGAATAGCGGCTATCTTCTCCCGATCGGAGCTATCCCTTTTCAGAACTTCGCCGGCAATAAAAACTTTGTGCGAACCCGATTGATTGATCTTCTTCTGAGTCGATTTCTCCTGAGTCATCTTACGGGCTCTTTCCCGGGCAGTTTTCAATTCTGTTTCTTGTCTCGTTTTTTCATATGCAGCACGCCTTTCAGCTGCTTTTTTTTCCAAATCACGACGTTTTTTTTCAAAAGCAGCTTTTTCTGCTGCTTCTCTTCGCAATCGCTCTCTCTTTTCATCAGAGGCTCTGCGGTGAGCTTCACGTCTGGCTCTTTCTTCTGCTTCCCCTTTTATTCGTTCACCACTATCATCGCGGGCGTTTCCAGGCTTTAATACTCCATAATCCAATAGGAATGTATAAGCTTCGTGAAGCAATGTAAACTTTCGGCTGTTTCCACCTGTTCTATCGGGATGATACTTTTTAGCCTGACTTCGATAAGCTACTTTCAAATCATCGAGACAGGCATTTCTTGGAAGTTCCAATATTCTGAAACAATCGGATATGGTCATACAGCTTTACCTTCGCCATCGAGGATTGCATTCAATTCAGCAACAATTGATTCGAGAGAGATTCTTGCTTCCCACAGGCTTTCATAATTTTTACTCTTCTGGGCGTTGTCTGCAAGAAACAAAATTTCCCTGATTTCAAACTGAAAATCAGCATCATAGGAAAGCGGGGCAATACTATTCAGACCTTTCACACGGTTTACCAGCGAATGAACTCTTCGTTCGAGTATAAACTTCTCTTCATCGATAGAAGAGCTGCCACTGTCCATTACTGATGAGGTAAAGATCACATTCTGTCTCACACCTGTATCAAGATCTCTAGCTTTAACGTGAAGAAGACCATCGGTATCTACTTTGAAAGCGACTTTGATACGGGGATCACCTTTTTTTCCATTTCTTATTCCCGATAAAAGGAACCGCCCGTAGGGAGAATTCCCCGATGCTTTGTAGTTCTCACCTTCGAGGATTTTTATCTCAACAGACCGCTGATTATCAGCAACCGTTGTAAATGTTTTGAACTGTATCGAGGGCAATGCAGAGTTTTTCCTGATAATAGGAACAAAAGATCCGTCATCAATCTCAACACCAAGGCTGTGCGACGTAACATCCCTTATCTCTATGGCTCTATTGCCATTAGTTATCAGGTGTCCCTGAAAAGCTGCCCCCAGAGCAACTGACTCTTCGGGATTAACTTGTTTTTCAAAAGAAAATCCAAATCGTTTAAGCAGTGTTTCCTTTATAAGAGGAATACGGCTTGATCCTCCGGAAAGAACCAGATTATCGATCTGACTGCATTTCATCCCTGAGTCAAGTAAAGTTTTATTGAGAAGATTCATTGTTTTATTTACGATAGGGGTTATCAGATTATTAAAATCGTTGCGGGAGATTGTATATGAAAGATGTATAGCTTTATGTCCCGCTGAAATAAAGGGAATGGAGATCTGACTGTACTCTCTTGTTGAAAGTTCGATTTTTGCCTGTTCAACCCTGTTTCTGAGGTGTTGAACCATTATATTATCATCTTCTATATTGAATCCAGCTTTTGCACAGAAATACGATGCTACCTTTTTGTAGAGTAGATCATCAATATCTATTCCACCTAATGCAGATTCTCCATTTGATGCAATAACAATAAAACGATTTCCCTCTTTCCTCAGAAGTGAGACATCAAATGTACCGCCACCGAGGTCGTAGACAAGCAGTGTTCTATCTTCATTTTTTTTATTTGCAAAAATTAATGCCGAAGCTGTTGGTTCATTGATTATTTTCAGGACTTTGAGACCGGCCAGACGTCCGGCTTCGATGGTATCTTTTCTTTGCTTTTCAGTAAAATAGGCCGGTACGGTAATGACAGCCTCCCCGACTGATTCACCAAGGAAATTCTCACTGTCATTCTTCAGATTTTTCAAAATGAATGAAGAGATCTCCTGAGGACTGTAGCCTTTTCCCTGTATATCAAATAAGTGATCTGTTCCCATATAGCGTTTGACATTAAGCACTGTCGCATCTCTATTGACCAGAGCCTGATTTTTGGCGGACTCTCCCACAAGTATATCACCACGGGGACCGAAGGCTACAGCAGAAGGAGTGATCCTGCTACCGCTGCTGTTGGGTATAATCGTAACTTCATTATTATTATATAAAGCAACCGAGGAATTGGTCGTTCCAAGGTCGATACCGATAATCTGCTTCAATTCATCAGCCCTTTCTGGAATTCAGTGTAATAACAAGTTCTACTTCCCCAATTGATGTACCGGTTTTAGAAGCAATGATGTCCGAAGAAAACCCTTTATTATACAATTCCAATATTCTTGATTTATCATCTAAATTTTCGTCATTTTCTTGATCATCCTTCACCATTTCATCTTCAACTGGAAGAAAATTCCGCTTTTTAGATAGATGTGAATAGTCAATTGGTTCAATTTGCGGCCTATTCAACTCTTTATGCAGCAAAAGAATGGATTTGTCCGAATCCTTAATGAGCTCTGATAGCTTCTTGATCCGATCTTCTACAAGCAGAATATTCCTTTCTGTAGTCTGGTTCAGATCGAGTATCAGACTGTTAATTTCGTCATCAACCCTCGAGAGTATTTTTTCCGAATCGAGAATTTTTGTAATTTTTCTGTTTAATAAATAATAAACAGAATATATCGCCAAAAGACAGATCCCCGATATAGTGAATATTGCTGTCATGGATTAACCTGAAATATCAATATGAGATCCAATTTCCGGATCTTTAAATATCTTTTTAATAACTGTAGCTGAATCTTCTTCTTTTTCATTGCCCGATTCATTACGCCCCTGGCCTTCCTTTTGATCTTCATCTTTTAATTTCTGAGCGTCTTTATCCTCTTCAGCCTTATTGACAGAATGGTCCTGAAGTATTTCATTTTCTTTAATCTGCTTTGCTCCGGCAGCCTGTTGGGAGGCCACTGCTTCTTTGAGATGATTTTGTTCTTTACCCACTTGATTCAACCTTACAAATAAGGTCTGAAGGTCTAGCGGTGTAATCGACATCACTCCCTCCGGGAAATATCTTCCTCTATTTCTTCATATGTTGTTGTAGTTATAAAACCATTTTCAACAATAAATGTTACAGGATTATCGTATGGATTAGTTATATCCAGAGCCGCATCTTTTACAAATAACTTGACTCCTGCGTGAACTGTCTTAGACGCACAGATTTTACCGGAAACCTTCAAAGACTCCAGATAGTCCAGCCTTCTCTCGATCTCTGCCGTAACCTGATTTTTATCTACTGTCAATTTATTGAAGATCTTTCGCTGACTGAGAAGGTTTTTCATTTTCTGAGCCGGAAATTTATCCTTCATAATATTCTTCTGTTTCAATAATCCCTGAATATTTCTGCTCAGTTCATCTATTTTTGATTCAAGATCCCGCTGCGTTCCTTCGAATTCTTCAATTTCCTCTTTGGTTTTTGGATCATATCCCACTTCAATAATAGTTTCAGCTCCATGGGGAGAACCGAGAACAGCGGCATTTATCTCCTCTGCAGCCCGGAGATGGCCACCTACAATTTTCGCTCTTTTACCCTGACAGAGGATTTTGACATTGGCGTCCACACTTGAATTGACAATACCGTCACTGACAACTACATTGTTGCCCGCTTCAACTGTTGCATTAGTGATAAAAGACGACCATACACTTTTTTGTGCCTTAATCAGGCCTGAATCGTCACCCTCTCCACCATTTATACCTTGACGGACTACAATATCTCCACCGGAAGTCAATGTCGACTTTCCGACGAAACCGAGAACTTCTATCGTTCCCTGAGCTGTAACATTAAAGCCGTCTTCAACATTACCTTTAATAACAACAGTTCCGAGTCCATTGATATTTCCTGTTGATGTATTGACATCTCCCGGTACGACGAGAACTGTTTCAACACTGATTTTATTTTTGCTCAATAGAACCTGTCCGCTATCTTCAGCGACAGCTATTTCTCCATTTTGCGCAATTGTAACGTTTTTTCCAAGCCCGATCTGTACATCTTTACCATCGCGGGCTTTAATCGGGGTCCCATAGATAGTTTTGCCGTCTTTACCTAATTCAGGAGCCACTTTTTTTGCCAAAGGCTGACCTTTGATGACATTCTGAATGAGATTCAATTCGCGGAAGTCCACTTTTCCATCATCTTTGACTTTCAGCTTAACTTTATGAGGATCTGTCTCAAAAAGATATTTTACATAACCGTCTTTTCCATGTAATGGTTCAATCCCTTCAGCAATCAGATGAGATCGTCTATACACGGGATTATCTTCATATTCAGAGAGTTTCTCAGGGCTTATACCGCTGATAACCCTGTTATTTTTCAGAAAACCTTTGATATCATCAGCTGTCAGATTTGCCCCGCCGGGTCCCGGTTCGGACACATAAATAAATGCCTGCATTTCATCTTCAGAGATTTCTACTGACATAAGGGGGTCATTCACAGGATTGTAGGAATACTCTCCCACCTTGACAAACATATTATCTGCCAGCCTGACAACTTCATTTATTTTTTCCATATCATAAGAAGTGAGAGCCCGGTTAAAGACTTCCGATTCAACTTCTTCTTTGGTAACTGATTCTCCATCACCGACCGGTGCCTGAACTTTGAGATAAGCACAACCGTCTCGATCGAGCTTCAGCGCGAATTTTCCATCGCGTTGCTCAACAATTTCAGCTTTACCTGCTTCCTCGCTATCGAGATGATCAAGGTCACTTAAATCAGCAGTTTCAGCTTCAACATGTTTTTCTGCTTCATATATTATAAGAGTACAATCTTTTCGACCTGCACCAAAGATTCCCCGTTTTCCTCTATCGAGGATTTCATATTCCAATCGTCGAACCGGCAATCCAAGTTCTATTGCCCCCTGGAGTAGAGCATCTTCAATATTTTTTCCCGTAACATGAATTGATGTTCTTTTCTTGTCGAGTTCAATTTGCTGAAGCATAAAATTTCGTATCTGTTCTTTAGATACCATATAAACTCCTGTGGCCGCCTTTGGGCTGAAACCTCGGTGCATGCACCTACCCTACGATTCGCAGGGAAGCAGCAATCTCTGATTGAGACCGAGCCTTGTTACATTATACCCTTTTTAACATTGGTCAAACGAGCTCTCAGTCTGGATATAGCTTTTGTATGGAGCTGTGAGATTCTTGACTCCGTCACTTCGAGAACTTTGCCGATTTCTTTAAGAGTCAAGTCCTCATAATAATAGAGAACAAGAACTTTCTTCTCTTTTTCCGGGAGGTTCTGAATAGCTTCGACAATGACCCTTTTAATCTCGTCTTTCTCAACGATCATCTCCGGTTGAAGACTCGATGGAGACTCGATAGTGTCGACAAGAGAAACTTTGTCATTTTCATCACCATTGCTCCAGATATCATTAAGCGAAAGCAGAGATGTACCACTTACCTTCAGCATAACTTTATTAAAATTAGCCTTATCCAGGTTCATTTCTTTTGCTATTTCTTCATCCGTAGCCGAACGACCGATCCTGCCTTCCAGCCTCTGAACAGCTTCGTCAAGTTCACGGCTCTTCTGTCTGACAGATCTTGGAACCCAATCGATAGAACGAAGTTCATCAATAATTGATCCCCGAATTCTCGTAACGGCATATGTTTTAAACTTGACATGTTTTTCGGGATCATATTTCTCAATCGCATCGAATAAACCGAAGACACCGAAACCGACAAGATCATCAAAATCTACATTGTGAGGCATACCTATAGAGACTTTGCCCGCAACATATTTTACGAGAGGTGCATACTGCTTTATAATAGCATCCCTAATTGAGGCATCTTTGGTTTTTCTGTACTTGATCCATAATTCCACTTCGGGAACACCATTGATAATATTTTCAGCCATAATTGATCCTAACCTGTCTCCTCTCTATTAAGTACTGTTTTTACAGCCTTAGCCAAATCTTCAGGACTATTCTGTTCAGCTATTGTACCGGCAAGTCCATCTGCAGACAATTTCTTTCCAGAAGAAAATGAGGTATTTTCATTATACCCGCTTTCTGCTTCTGAATCAGTCTTTTTTTCCTCATTATCTTCTGCCGAGGTAAAAGTTGTAGAAAAAGAGCCCAAATCCGGTAAAGTATCAATATCCATTGATGACATTACGTTTGGATTATTTCCGGAACTACTGCTTTTTTGACTTTCAGAGGAAGAAACCTCTTCTGTCTCTGATACAAGCTCGTCTCCTGAAAATTCGCCAGGCTCTGAACCTAATTCCGCCAGAGCACTGTCATCTTCAGGAAGAACAATATCAATATTAGAACCTTCTGAACGGGACGACTGACTTTTTTCCTGAGGCTGAACTGTCACAGAGCCGCTATCGAGAAAAGTAACGGATACAAAATTTATCAGTGCTGCAAAAATCGCAAAGACAATAAGCACAACCAGAGCCCGTAAAAAAATTGACGATGCACCTACACCACCAATCAACCCGCTGAGAATAGAGATAATCGCGGCGACAAGAGCTATGATTAAAATATTTTTCCAGTTAAGTTTCTCTAAAAGCAGAGTAACCGCCCCCCCTTATTCAGATTAGGATAATAATTTACACAAGTCAAGTTACTGATTTTTTCGAAGTAATTTCTTGATAAAACGTCCGACTCCGCCACCTTCTTTGAACTCAATATTCTCAAGTCTGCCGACAATATGCTGTATGCAGCCCGAAGCTTTACCATTGGGATCGGCTATCAGAAATGGCACCTGTTTCCTGACCGAACTGGAAACCGATAGATCCTCATAAACAAAACCAAGATAATCAACTTTGAGATTCAGAAACTGACCTGCAATGTTGATTACCCTTTGAGATATTTTCTTTGCTTCCGTTACTGAAGCAACTCTATTAACTATAAGCTTCAGATCAAGATCCA